>Ga0307515_10010626_pt1 | contig 17609 bp, 11 predicted proteins | sample 17_EM_MG_FD_194513 | JGI IMG/M metagenome (GOLD analysis project Ga0307515, IMG submission 194513) | Populus trichocarpa ectomycorrhiza microbial communities from riparian zone in the Pacific Northwest, United States - 17_EM | ecosystem: Host-associated > Plants > Roots > Unclassified | place...
AACGCCGCGCATTCACTCGCGGAGCTGGCCACGACGCACGAGGGACCGCGCGTGATCGACGCCGGCGCGACGCCACCGGCGGATCTCGCGACGCCGCGCACCCCGGCGGCGCGTGACAATGCGGCACTCGGCGCGACCGCGAGCGCGACGCCCGGCCGGGCGCTGTACACGGTTCCCGGGTCGGTGCTCGGCACGCCGCGCTACACCGCGCCGGAGCTGTGGCGCGGCGAGCCCGCGACGGCGCGCAGCGATCTGTACTCGCTCGGCGTGCTGATCTACGAGCTCGCGACCGGCGCGGCGCCGTACCCCGAGACCGAGCTCGCCGAGCTCGAGCGCGCGGTGCTCGCGGGGGGCGCCCGGCCGATCGACGAGCTGGCGCCCGAGCTGCCGGTGGCGGTCGCGCGGCTGGTGATGCGCTGCCTGGCGGCGGACCCCGAGGCGCGGCCGGCGTCCGCGGCGGAGCTCGCGCACGCGCTCGAGGCGGCGCGGGGCGACGCGCCGGCGATCCCGGACGGCAACCCGTACCGTGGGCTGCGCGCGTTTCGCGCCGAGCATCGCGGCCTGTTCTTCGGCCGCGGCGGCGACGTCGGCCTCCTGGTCGAGCGGTTCCGCGGCGAGGCGCTGCTGGTCGTGGCCGGTGACTCGGGGATCGGCAAGTCGTCGCTGTGCCACGCCGGCGTGGTGCCCGCCGTGGTCGCCGGCGCGCTGGCCGATCGCCGGCGCTGGCGCGCGGTCTCTGCGGTGCCGGGGCGGCGGCCGTGGGACGCGGTGTGCGACGCGCTCGCCATCCCGGCGGTGCGGGCCGGCGAGCCCGCCGCGGACCTGGTGCGCGCGGTCCGGCCGCCGGACGGCGAGGGCGTGCTGCTCGTGGTCGATCAGCTCGAGGAGCTGGTCACGGTGGCGGATCCCGACCAGGCCGCGCGGGTCGCCGAGCTGCTCGCGGCGATCGGCGACGGCGCGCCGGGCCTCAAGGCGCTGGTCGTCGTGCGCGGCGACTTCCTGACCCGGGTCGCGGCGCGCGCCGAGCTCGGCGGCGTCACCGGGTTCGGCCGCGCGATGACCCGCGGGCTGCACCTGTTGCGCGTGCTGTCGCCGGCCGATCTGCGCGAGGCGATCGTCGGTCCGATCCGCGCGACCGGCGTGGCGTTCGAGTCCGAGCGGATGGTCGACGCGCTGGTCGAGACCGTCGCGGCCGAGCCCGGCGCGCTGCCGCTGCTGTCGTTCGCGCTCGCCGAGCTGTGGCAGACCCGCGACCTCGCGCGCGGCCTGATCACGCGCGCCGCGCTCGCCGAGCTGGGCGGCGTCGCCGGCGCGCTGGCCCGGCACGCCGACGGGGTGCTGCTCGAGCTCGGCGACGTCGAGCGCGCGGTCGCCCGCAGCGTCCTGCTCCGGCTGGTCACCGCCGCGCACACCCGCGCGGTGCGCGGCCCAGGCGAGCTGGTCGCCGAGACCGGCGCGTCGGCCGCGGTGCTCGAGGCGCTGGTCCGTGGCCGGCTCGTGGTCGCCCGCGATACCGTCGACGGCGCGGCGGCGTACGAGCTCGCGCACGACGCGCTGATCACCGGCTGGGGCACGCTGCGCGGCTGGCTCGACGCCGCCGCCGGCGAGCACGCGCTCCGCGCCCGGCTGCTCGCCGCCGCGGCGGAGTGGCACCGGCTCGATCGGCCGGGAGATCTGCTGTGGACCCGCCGCCAGCTCGACGAGGTGCGCGGCCTCGCCGAGCTGACCGGGCAGGAGCAGGCGTTCGTCGCCGCGTCGCGCCGGCGGGCGCGCCGCCAGCGCGGGCTGCGGCTCGCCGCGATCGCCGCGCTGCCCGTGATCGCGCTCGCGATCTGGGCCGGCGTCCGGATCGAGGCGGAGCGCGCGCGCGATCGCGAGATCGCGCCGCGGATGGCGGCGGCCGCGCGCGCCGGCCGCGACGCCGAGAACCTGGCCGGGGAGACCGACCGCGCCCGCGCCCGTGCGTTCGCGCGGTTCGACGCCGCCGACCGCGACGCCGGCGAGAAGCTGTGGGCCGAGGCCGGCCGGCTCGGCGCGCTGGCGAACGCGTGGTTCGACGAGGCCCAGGCCGAGCTCGCGGCGACGCGCGCGATGGACCGCGACGCGGTGCGCGACGCGATGACGCGGGTGCTCACCCAGCACGCGGCGTTCGCCCGCGCCACGCGCGATCGCGTGCGGTTCGACGCGCTGTCGCGGCAGCTCGACGCGCACGCGCCGGCGGGGGTCCGGCCGTGGACCGCGCCGGGCCAGCTCGTGGTCGACAGCCCGGGCGCGTCGCAGATCGCGGTGCACCGGCGGGGACGGACCGGCGGTGCGACGCTCGCGGGCGGGTTCGACGCCGAGCCGGTCGCGGATCGCCCGGGCGCCCACCTCGAGCTCGCGCTCGATCCCGGATCGTACGTGGTCGTCGTCACCGGGCCCGGCGCGCCGGCGCTGCTCGATCCGGTCGTGATCGAGCCCGGTGCCCGGCTGGTCCGCGCGCTCGATCTCGCCGCGGCGCGCGCCGCCCCGGCCGGGTTCGTCTACATCCCGGCGGGGACGTTCCTCCACGGCAGCGATCGCGACGACGACGTGCGGCGCGACTTCCTCTACGCGTCGCCGCTGCACGAGGTCGCGACCGCCGCCTACCTGATCGCGCGCACCGAGGTGACGTTCGCGGACTGGATCGAGTACCTGCGCGCGCTGCCCGCCGCCGAGCGCGCGGCGCGCAGCCCGGGCAACGGCGTCGCGCTCGACGATCGCGGCGGCGAGGTCGCGCTGACCCTGCAGCCGACCGCCGAGCCGTATCACTCGGAGGGACCGACGCTGCGCTATCCGGGGCGCCAGACCCACCGCACGGTGCGCTGGCAACAGCTGCCGGTCTCGGGGGTGTCCTGGGACGACGCGCTCGCCTACGCCGCGTGGCTCGATCGGACCGGGCGCGTCCCGCGCGCGCGGCTGTGCAGCGTCACCGAGTGGGAGCGCGCCGCGCGCGGCGCCGATGGTCGCGCGTACCCGCCGGGCGACGCGCTGCCGGCGACCTCGGCGAACCTCGACGCCACGTACGGCCGCAAGGCCGGCGGCTACGGCCCCGACGAGGTCGGCGCGCACCCGGAGTCCGACAGCCCGTTCCGCATCGCCGACATGGCCGGCAACGCCTGGGAGCTGATCCGCGGGCCGAGCGGCGAGCCGTGGATGAAGGGCGGCAGCTGGTACCAGGGCGCGCTGACCGCGACCTCGGCCAACCGCAGCGTCGCCGAGCCGACCCAGCGCAACGTCCGCATCGGCCTGCGGGTCTGCGCCGATGCCGGCCCGGCACGCTGAATCGGCGCGCCGCCGCGGTGAGCGCGAGACACCGCGGGCAACTGCGCGCCGGCGCAGCGTGCGGCCCACCGGCGCGCTGGCACAGCGCATGTAACGAGCCCTGCCATGCGACACAGCGTTCTTGCGAGTCTGATTCTGGCAGCGTGTGCGGGGAGCGAGGCGCCGTCCGACCCGCTCGGCACGATCGTTCCACCCAAGGCGCAGGTCAACGCCTACGGCGAGGAGGAGCAGGGCCGATTCATCCTCGGCAACATCGCCGACGGCCTCGCGGCCGGCGGCTTCCATTTCTCGGTCACCGCGCCGACCGGCATGTCGATCGGCGTGTCCGGAACCACGCTGATTATCAAGGGCACCGGCGGCACGGCCAGCTGGGTGCCGGCGCAGGCCACGCTCGTGTTGCCGGCCTCGGGCGGCGGCAGCGCGCTGCGGATCGATATGGTCGACGCTGCCGGCTACACGGTGAGCTACTGGGACACGGCGACGAGCGGGTGGCTGCCGTACTGCGATGCGGCCGAGAGCCCGTACGCGATCGCGATGCCGGGCGTGTGGACGACCGGCGGCCTGCACGACCTGGACCCGACGGTCACCCGGGTGACGTTCGCCTGCCAGGTGAGCGGCAAGGCCGCCAAGTGCGTGTCCGTCGGCTACGCGCCCGAGACCACCGACCCGGTGGGTCCGGGCCGCATCGGCTGGGATCTCAACCAGGCCTGCGTGCAGCTGATGCGCGCGGACTACTGCGGCGACGGCAAGTCGCACACGCGCGAGAAGACGCCGGTCCGGATCCGCGACCACTTCTTCCCCGGCGCCGAGCCGAACATCGAGGATGTCCCGCTGAGGGACACGCCGGCGAGCTATCCGCCGACGCCGCCGCCGCCCGATGTGTTCTATTACGAGGCCGCGTGGGCGCCGCGCCAGCCGGTGCTGTGCCTCAACCGGCTGCGCTGGGACGACTTCGAGCTCGAGGGCCCGTGCCGCGACGTGCTGCCGGATCCGCGCGTCCACCCCATGGCCCGGTTCTGCGAGGACGCGCACCTCGATACGACCGAGCGCAACATGTTCAACTCGTCCCTGACGATGGACCTCGCGATGCATAGCTGGAACGACGGCGCCGGCGATACCGTCACCACGGTCCACGGCTACGTCGTCGACGAGGGCAAGAGCCGTCACATGACCGTGCCGCCGGTCGGCTACAACGGGCCGCCGCTGTCCGCCGAGGGCTACCTGCTGCGCAACCAGACCGGCGAGCTCAAGGAGCCGGACACGGTGTTCAAGGTCTACCGGCTGCACAACGCCACGACCGGCGACACCGTCGTCGGTCCGCCCGGCATGCTCGCCGGGTACGACTTCACCGAGGCGGACTTCGAGGGCTACCTGATCATCGACAGCGCCCCCGACAACCTGCCGCTGTACCTGTACAAGCGCGGCGACGACTACGTGACGGCGACCAAGCGGCCGAGCGCCGGCCTCTTCCCCTACAACAAGGTCGGCGGCGCCGACGCGCCGCCGATCGGCTACGTGATCGCCGGCTCGCTGTGATGAGAGCGCGTCACTGACCGGTCCGCCGGAAGCGCGCCGGGTGTAGCCAGGGTGTAGGTGGGGTGTGATAGATTCGCACCGTGGCGCGGCGTGCTGGCGATGGAATACCTGCTGGAGAGGCGCTGTCCGAGACCGCATCGGGCACGGGGTCGCTGGTCGACACATCGCTGACCGCGGAGACCGTTCCGGAGGGAGCGCGCGGCGACCGCGGTCAGACGATCGGTCCGGGCGACTGCCTAGGCCGCTACACCGTGCGCACGCTGATCGGCGCCGGCGGCATGGGCCGGGTGTTCGCCGCGACCGACACCGAGCTCGGGCGAACCGTCGCGCTGAAGGTCATCCGGCCCGATCGCGGGGCGTCGTCGGCCGCGCGGGCCCGGCTGTTGCGCGAGGCCCAGGCGCTGGCGCTGCTCCACCACCCCAACGTGGTCACGGTCCACGACGTCGGCACCGAGGGCGAGATCGTGTTCATCGCGATGGAGCTGATCGAAGGGCCGACGCTGGGCGAGTGGCTGCGCGCCGAGCGGCGGACCTGGCGCGCGATCCGCGACGCGTTCGTGGCCGCCGGGCGCGGGCTCGCGGCGGCGCACGCCGCCGGCATCGTGCATCGCGACTTCAAGCCGCACAACGCGATCGTCGGCGCCGATCGCGTCGTCGTGGTCGACTTCGGGCTGGCCCGCGCGGAGGCCGAGCTGCCCGAGGAGCCGGGCGCGCCGAGCACGACGAGCTCGCAGGACAGCCTGCGCCTCGCGCTGACCCTCACCGGCGAGCGCGTTGGCACGCCGCGCTACATGTCGCCCGAGCAGCGCGCCGGCGGTGCGGTCACCGCCCGGGCCGATCAGTTCGCGTTCTGCGTCGCGCTCCGCGACGCGCTGTTCGGGGACCCGCCCGCTGACGCCGCCGCGTCCACTGACGCCGCCGCATCCGCCGACAGCGCCGCGCCCACCGCGGTCCGCGTGCCGCGGTTCCTCGCCGCGGCGGTGGCGCGCGGCCTGGCGCCGCGTCCGGAGGATCGCTGGCCGTCGATGGACGCGCTGCTCGCGGCGCTCGAGCACACGCTGTGGACCCCGCGCCGCCGGCGCGCCGCCGGGGCGGCCGCGATCGCGCTGGTCGCGGGCGTCGCCGCGCTCGGCTTCACCGCCGGGCAGCGCGCCGCCGTGCCCGACCCCTGCGTCGGCAGCGAGGCGCTGGTCGCGCCGCTGTGGGACGACGCGATCCGCGGCCGCGTCCACGACGCGTTCCGCCGCACCGGCCTGGTGTACGCCGACGACAGCTTCGCCCGGGTCGACACGGCGCTGCGCGACCGGCTCGCCGGCTGGGCGCGGACCCACCGCGACAACTGCGAGGCCACGCACCTTCGCCACGAGCAGTCCGAGGCGATGCTCGATCTGCGCGCCCAGTGCCTGGGGGGAGCCCGCGCCCAGCTCGGGGCGATGGTCGCGGTGCTGCAGCAGGCCGACGCGACGGTGGTCCAGCGCGCGGCGCGCGCGGCGGTCGAGATCGCGGACCCCGCGCGGTGCTCCGATCCGGCCTCGCTCGGCGCCGCGATCGCACCGCCCCCGGCGGCGCAGGCCCGCGAGGTCGAGGCGATGCGCGACGAGGCCGCGCGGCTGTCGCCGCAGTTCGAGCTCGGCAAGTGGCAGGAGGCCCGCGCGGCGGGGATCGATCTGGTCGCGCGGGTCCGGCGGCTGGGCTACAAGCCGCTGCTCGCCCGCGCCCTCGCCCAGCTGGCGCACGTCGAGGCCAACACCGGCGAGGTCGACACCGCGATCGCCGATCTGTACGAGGTCGCGCAGCTCGGCGCCGAGGTCGGCGACGACGACGTGGTCGCGATGGTGCTGCCGTGGCTGGGGTTCGCGCTTGGCAACGGCAAGGACCGGTTCGATGCCGCCGACGCGGTGCATCGCTGGGCGGTGGCCGCGACCGCGCGCGCCGGAAACACGCCGCTGCGGCTGGTCAGCCTGTACGGCAACCGCGCCGTGGTGCTGAGCCGCCAGGGCGACCACAAGGCCGCGCTCGCGCTGTACCAGACCGTGCTCGGGCTCGAGACCCAGCGCCGCGGCCCGGACAGCCTGGGCGCGGCGTGGTCGCTCAAGAGCATCGGCGACGAGCTGGGGGCGACCGGGCGCAGCGGCGAGGCCACCGCGTTCTACCAGCGCGCGTCGGCGTTGATCGAGAAACCCCTGGGGCCGGCGCACCCGCTGGTGTCCGTGCTGCTCAGCGCCTACGGCTGGAACTACGTCGATCTGTTCGAGTTCGACGCCGCCGTGCCGATCCTCGAGCGCGCGCTGGCGATCAACGAGCAGACCCTGGGGCCCGACGACGTCCGCGTCGCGGCGCTGCTCTACAATCTCGGCGTCGCGCGGCTCGGCCAGCGCCGCCTGCCCGAGGCCCGCGCCGCACTCGAGCGCGCGATCCGGATCCATCGCGCCGCGGGGCCTGCCGGCGGCCGTCATACCGCGCAGAACTACGCCCTGCTGGGCGACGTCGCGCGCAAGGAGGGCAACCCGCGCCTCGCGCACGAGCTCGCCGGCAAGGCGCTGGAGATCCACCTCGCCGTGCTCGGGCCCGCGCACGAGGAGACCGGCCTGACCTACCGGCTCGACGCCGATCACCTCGTCGCGCTGGGCCGGGTCACCGAGGCGCGCGCGGCGATCGATCGGGCCCGGGCGATCGCCGAAAAGGCGCACGGCAAGGATCACCCCGAGCTCGGCTGGACGCGCGGCGTCGAGGGCGACGTGCTGCGGGCCGAGCGCCGGCCGCGCGAGGCGCTCGCCGCCCACGAGGCGTCGCTGAAGATCCTCGAGGCCGCGTACGGCGCGAGCTTCGTCGGCCTGTGCCAGCCGCTGTCGCGGCTGTCCGCCGCGGCGCTCGATACCGGCGATCCGCGCCGCGCCGAGGCGCTCGCCGAGCGCGCGCTCGTTCTCGCGGCCCGGGCCGCGCCCGGCGAGGCCGAGACCGCACAGGTCCGCCTTGCCCAGGCGCGCTGGGCGCTGGGCGCCGACCGGCCCGGCGCGCTGGCGCTGGCTCGCCGGGCGCGCACCGCGCTCGCCGCGCTCGCGTTTCCATCGGACGAGCTGCCGCGGCTCGACCGCTGGCTGGCATCGCGTTGATCGACAGGGGGGCTTGGCCGCGACCGCTGGCAACGTTCGCGCGGCCGACGGCCGATCGGCGTTCGCCATCGTCGCGCCGCGCGCCACCAGGTATTGTCCGGACGTGCGGGACGCCACCGATACCGTCGCCTCCGACGCGCCCCGCGCCGGATCCGGCCCCATCGACTGGGTGCTCGTCATCGCGCTCGATTGCGAGCGGCTGGCGCAGGCGCCCGCGCGCGTGAGCCTGGGCGAGGTCAGCGCCGTCGACATCGGCCGCGGCGCGCGCCGCGAGATCCACATCGCCGATCACCGCGCGCGCATCGAGCTCGCCGATCGCTGGGCGTCCCAGCGCCACGCCCAGCTGTCGCGCGAGGACGACGGCTGGGTCGTCCAGGACGCCGGGTCCAAGAACGGCACGCGGGTCAACGGCGAACGCGTCGACCGCGCCCCGCTGGTCGACGGCGACGTGCTCGAGGTCGGCGGCACGTTCCTGGTCCTGCGGCGCGCCCCGGCGACCGCGCAGATCCGCGAAGGTGCCGCGGGCGAGGCCGACGGGCTGGCGACGATGTCGCCGGCGTTCGAGCGCGAGCTCGCGGTGCTGACCAAGATCGCGCGCTCGAGCGTGCCGGTGCTGGTGCGCGGCGACACCGGGACCGGCAAGGAGGTCGTGGCCCGGGCCGTCCACGCGCTGTCCGGCCGGCGCGGCCCGCTGTTGCCGGTCAACTGCGGCGCGATCCCGGCCGCGCTGATCGAGGGCGAGCTGTTCGGCAGCCGCCGCGGCGCGTTCTCGGGCGCCGAGGACCGGGCGGGCCTGGTGCGCAGCGCCGAGCACGGCACGCTGTTCCTCGACGAGGTCGCCGAGCTGCCGGCGGCGTCGCAGGCCGCGCTGCTGCGGTTCCTCCAGGACGGCGAGATCGCGCCGCTCGGCGCCGACAAGCGGGTCACGGTCGATGTCCGTGTCGTCGCCGCGACCAACAAGCCGATCGAGGAGCTGATCGCCCAGGGCCAGTTCCGCCGCGATCTCCACGCGCGGCTGTGCGGCTACGTCATGCACCTGCCGCCGCTGCACGCGCGGATGGAGGACCTCGGCCTCCTGGTCGCCAGCCTGCTGGCCCGGCTCGCGCCCGACGGCCCGGAGCGCCGGCTGTCGCGCGCGGCGGCGCGCGCCCTGTTCCACCACCGCTGGCCGCTCAACGTGCGCGAGCTCGAGCAGGCCCTGCACGCCGCGCTCGCCACGGCGGACGGCACCGAGATCGGCGTCGACGACCTGCGCCTGGTGACCGGCAGCGACGAGCCGGCGCCGGCCGCGCAGGACCCCGACGGCCGCGAGCGCCTCGTCGCGCTGCTCGACAAGCACGCCGGCAACCTCAGCGCCGTGGCGCGCGAGCTATCGACCTCGCGCACCCAGGTGGCGCGGCTGCTCGTCCGCCACGGCCTCACCCCCGCCGACTACAAGCGGCGCTAGTCGTCGACCAGGCAGCAGGTCGAGAGCAGCCCCGACGTGGTCGGGTGGTACGCGAGGCAGACGGTGCCGCCCACATCGTACGCTTGGTACTGCTCGCGCGGCTGCACCTTGTGCGCGCGCAGCGGGCCCACGCCGGGCTTGCCGCAGCCGGTGGTGCCGCACAGCTGGGGGCCGCAATCGACGGTGAACACGGGGCCGATCACGGGGCCGGCGCACGTCGTCGTGCCGTGGCACGCGGCGGCGCTGATCGCGGCCGCCACCGACTGGATGCGCTCCGGGCTATCGGTCGGCACGGCATTGATCAGCACCGAGGGCGTCGACACCAGCTCGCTCGCCGCCGCGTGCTCGTCACCGGACACGTCAACGGGGGCCTCGGCCGCACACGCGGCGATACACACACTCGCACACAACCAGATCAAGAATTTCATAATGTCCTCCTTGTGGACTGACGACGAGCAAGGCAATCGCAATGCCACGCTCGAAACGCGCGCGCTGTCCGATCATGACCAGAAAATGGCGCGCGTACGCGATGCGCTGTGCGTGATGTCGAGTGGCTCGGTGTACCCTCGGTGTACCCTCGGTGTACCCTCGGTGTACCGTGCGGCTCGTCGCGTCAATCGTTCCGGGTTCCGGACGGAGCTGTACCGCCGGAACACCGGTACACGGCGCTCGTTCCGATCGGCCGGCGCGGCGCTCAGCGCGCGCGGGGCTGGCAGACGATCGCGCCGCCGCCGCCGCTGCGCCCGCAGTCCCAGCGCGCGTCGTGCGACGCCGCGCCCGCGTGGCTCGCCAGCTGCTCGAGCAGCTTCGCCGCGACCGGCCTCGCCGAGGCCGCGCGCGGATCCGCCGACCGCATCACGTCCTCGAGATCGCGCCTGGCGCCCGCGAGCTCGCCGCTGCGCAGGTAGAGCACGCCGCGCTGCAGCTTCGCCAGCGCGTCGTCGGGGTGGATCGCGAGCGCCTTGCCGAACGCGTCGAGCGCCTGGCCGTCGGCGCGCCGGGCGTCGTACACCATCCCGGCCTCGAACCACAGCTCGGCGGCCTCGGCGGCCGGCACCTGGCGGGTCCCGAGCGTCGCGATCGCGAGCGCCTGATCGAGGCGGTCCCGGCGCCGGTACAGCTCGCTCAGCGCGATGTAGCTGAGGCGATGGCCGGGATGCGCCTGGATCGCCGCGGTGAGCTCCTGCGCGGCGCGCGGCGCGTCGTCGAGATCGCGATAGATCCGGCCGAGGTAGTAGTGCGCGCGCCACAGCCCGGGCGCCCGCCGGATCGCGAGCGCGAGCGCGTCGCGCGCGGCATCGAGCGCGAGCAGCGACGGATCGAGCGCGATCTCGTCGGGCGTCTTGTGGTCCCGGCGCGCCTGCGCGTCGCGCACCCGCTGGCGCTCGACCTCGTAGAGCGCGATGCCGTGGTACAGCTGGTACATCGCGCGATCGGGCCGCAGCTGGACCGCGCGCGCGGCGGCCACCCGGGCCTCGGGCCACTCCTGCCGGGCCAGGTGCGCGCTCGCCCATGCGTACCAGGCGAGGTGATTGTCCGGCCACACCTCGGTGGCGGCGCGACACGCCGCGATCGCCGCCTCGTATTGCCGGCCGGCGATCGCGCGGTTGCAGGCATTGAGGTGCTGGATCGATGCGTCGAGCGTCGCGTCGTCGATCGCCCGGCGCAGCCGCGACGCCGGCTCGAGCTCGGGCGCGGGCGCGCCGTCCGGGCTGCCCGGCACGCCGGTCGCGGTCGCCGCTCGCGTGAACGCTGGGATCGCCGGCACGTCGACCCGCGGTGGGTGCTTCGCCAGCTCGAGCTGCGGCGGCGGGAGATCATCGAGCTCCATCGCCATGCCGCTCGCGCTGCTCGGCGAGATGATGTGAACCGCCGGGGCGGTGTGCGCTTCGCCGGCCGTCGCCGCCCCGACCCACCCCAACATCGCCGCCATCACCGTGACTCCGACTGTGCTGACACGGCCCATCATAAACCACCATCCTAAACCACCCAGCGTCTCCAGATCAGCAACTAGATGCAATGATACCCACGAATCGTGGTTTGTCTGAGCATACAAGACTGGCAAATCAGGTGTCGTCGGAGGAGCGCTGTCGCGAGCACGCAGTGCAGGCGCAAATTGCCGTCGATCCAGACGGCCACCCAGTCAGAACGCCTCTGACCGCTTCGCGGGTGCCGCACGATGCTCCATATCCCCGCCTGCGCCGATCGGTGAACGACAATGACACCTTGACGCGAGACACGAGTGTGGCTGCGCTTGCCGGCGCAGCGGTTGCATTTGCGCAGAGCATGTATTCATCGTCTCGACCGGCGCGATCCTCAGCGTCAAGCCCGGCCTCGACTGCATCGTGTGCTGAGCCGGCGGCGCCGGCGCGTGCGGCGTGACGTCGCAGCGCGCACCTCTCGCGCGGTCGCGGCATCTCATCGGGGCGGGCCGGTCGACGGTCCGTCCAGCAGGGAGTCAGGTATGGAACCCGCATCCGTCCTCGCCGCCGGCGGCGCAGCCTTCGACACCAGCGCGGCCGCCGCGCTGGGCATCGGCCTCACCGGCCTGGGCGCCGCGCTCGCCCAGGGCCGCGCCGTCGCGGCCGCGCTCGAGGGCTCGACCCGCAACCCCGGCGCGCTGGCCGGCACGCGCGGCCTGATGATCCTCGGCCTGGGCATGATCGAGTCGGTGCTCGTGCTCGTCGCCGTGTTCCTGATGACGAAGATGTGAGCCCGGCGCGGCGCAGGTCGAGCCGCGATCCGCGCACGGTGCGCCCGGAGCCCCGGGGATCCGGGCAGTTCGGCGTGGTCTGGCGCGTGCAGCCCATCGGCGCCCAGGAGGATCCGATGAAGCTCGTCACGCTACTGCTCGTTCTGTTCACGTCGAGTGCGGTGCACGCCCAGGGCTGGGACTCGAAGGGCTGGGTCAAGCTCGGCGAGCGCTCGGTCAGCGGCCGGTACGACCACGACAAGATCACCGTCGGCCGGTACGAGGGCAAGTTCACCAAGCTCACCATGTACGTCGAGCGCAGCGAGATCGAGCTCCTCGACTTCGAGATCACGTTCGCCAGCGGCGAGCGGTTCCATCCCGCGCTGCGCCACTTCTTCAAGGACGGCGCGCGGACCCGCGTGATCGATCTACCCGGCGACGAGCGGGTCATCCGCGACATCAACCTGCGCTACAAGAACCTGCCCGGCGGCGGCAGCGCGAGCGTCTCGATCTGGGGCTGGCGCTCCGACACCGCGGGCGACGGCCGCGACGGCCACGACCGCCGGGACGGCGGCAGGGACCGGCGCCCGAGCGACCCGGGCTGGGACTCGAGCGGCTGGCGGCTGCTCGGCGAGCGCACCGTCACCGGCCGCTACGATCACGACACGATCTCCGTCGGCGCCTACAAGGGCCGGTTCGACAAGCTCACCATGGTCGTCACCGACAGCGATCTCGAGCTGCTCGATCTCGAGATCAAGTTCGCGACCGGCCGGTCGCATCGCCCGGCGACCCGACACGTCTTCCGCGAGGGCTCGCGCAGCCGGGTGTTCGATCTGCCCGGCGACGACCGCGTCATCCGGTCGATCGAGCTGCGCTACAAGAACCTGGCCGGCGGCGGCAACGCCAAGGTCCAGATCTGGGGCAGGTGATCACCGGCGTCACCGCGGCCGCGCGCCACGGGCCTCGCCGTCATCCACCGGCGTGAAGTCGGCCTTGTCGTGGACCGCGCAGTCGGGGCAGGGCCAGCTCGCCGGGATCTGCGCCCAGGTCGTGCCCGGCGCGAAGCCCTGGTGCGCGTCGCCGCGGGCCTCGTCGTAGACGTAGCCGCAGCCCGGGCAGCGATACCGCGTCATGGCCGGGCAGGCTCCGCCGCCAGCGCGGCGTAGCGCGCGCGCCGCTTCGCGCTCAGCCGCGGATCGACGTTGATCTTCGCCAGGTCGCCCCGGGCCCACGCGAGCACGCGGTGATCCATCACGCGGCGCCAGCCCCACGGCAGGTACGACAGCGCGAACATCGCCGGATAACCGCACGGCAGCGCCGGCAGCCCGTCGAAGTTGCGCAGGCTCTGGTAGCGCCGCGTCGGGTTGGCGTGATGATCCGAGTGGCGCTGGAGGTGAAACAGGATCACGTTCGTGGCGATGTGGTTGGTGTTCCACGAATGCTCGGGCCGGACCCGTTCGTAGCGGCCGTCGGCGACCCGCTGGCGCAACAGGCCGTAGTGCTCGATGAAGTTGGCCGAGGTCAGCTGCCACCAGCCGAACGCCGCCTGCAGCGGCAGGAACACCAGCATGATCGGCCCGAACACCCAGACCATCGCCGCGTACAGCGGGATCGTGATCACCAGCGGCTGCAGCACCTCGTTGTCCAGCGACCACGCGCGGTTGCCCCGGCGGGCCAGCCGCTCGGCCTCCGATCGCCACGCGCGCCGGCACGCGCCCGGCAGCTCGCGCAGCGCGAACGCATAGATGTTCTCGCCGAGCCGCGCGCTCGCCGGGTCCTCCGGCGTCGCGACGTCGCGGTGGTGCCCGCGGTTGTGCTCGACGAAGAAGTGGCCGTAGCCGACCACCGCAAGCACGATCTTGGCAAGGTGGCGCTCGAGCGCCGTCTTCTTGTGGCCGAGCTCGTGACCGGTGTTGATCGCCAGCCCGCTGATCAGCCCGACCGACAGCGTGACACCGAGGAAGCTCGCGACGCCCATCGGCTGGGTCGCCACGTACCACGCCGCCAGGATCAGGATCGCGTAGTGCACCGGAACGGTGAGGTAGGTCAGGATCCGGTAATACGACTCTCGCTCCAGCCGCGGGACCTCGGACTCCGGCGGATTGTTCGAATCCGAGCCGATCGCGAGATCGGCCAGCGGCAGCGCCACGTACCACACCACCAGCGTCAGCCAGTTCCACGCCCCGACGCCGGTGGCCTGCGCCAGCCCGATGCCCATCAGCGGCAGGCACAGCCAGATCGGCGACAGCGCCCACGCCCAGCGCTTGCGGTCGATATACGGCTCCTGCCCAGCTCCGGCCACCACCGCTCGATCGCTCATCCGCGCAATCTAGCCAGCTCACGGCGGTCTGTCACGACTGGCCAGGCCGCCGCCGCGCCCGGTGGCCACCATCCATGGAGCGACCGTCGTGCAAACGCGCCCGGCTCCGAGGGTTCTGCTCGCGCGGCGCCTGCGCCTTGGTGGTAGTTTGCCAGGTCCCGCCGACGTCGTTCCGGATCTGGGTGTTCTCCGATGCGCACGTCGGCACCGACCACCCGCAGGGCCGAGACAGCCTGGCCGAAGCGATCCAGCAGTCGGAGTCGCCGGCCGGCTTCGAGCTGGTGGGAGCGATCGGTCCGCGACAGCGCGTCCTCGATCATCGTCACTGCGCATCACCACGTTCTGAACGACACCACGGTCGCGTTGGGTGAGTGGGAGGCCGGCCCGCCTCTGTAGCAAAAAGCTGCAGAGGAAATGTGCAATACGTCGCACGCGATGGTCAGCCGGCTGCACAGGCCGATGGCGTCGAGTCGGTGCCTCACCGGCGATGTCCGGTTGCGCGATACTGCGGTGTTCCCCACGCATCCTCGACGGTGCCGGCTGTCAGCTGAACGCTGCTTCAGCTCCAGATCCGGGACTCTCCGTTTCAGCAATGCAACGCACCTGACAACGCTGCAAGCCCCACTCCCGGCCGACACCCGCGCCGGCGCGAACCGTGGACTTGTTCCCTTGTGCGGCTCGTTTATGATGTTGCAGTAAGCAGCTGATCGCGTATAGCGATACAACGTATTTCCACTGACGGGGGAAGTCGTCATGACGCCCAACAGGATCCTCGAAGATGACGAGCTCGGCTCGCCGATCTCGTCGGAGCGACCCGCCATGCCGCGGGCGGGCGGCAAGGTACTGACGGCGATCTCGCGGCGTCGCGTCCTCCTCGGCAGCTGCGGCATCGCCATCGTCGCCGTGCTCGCGTGGCAATGGCCGGTCTCCGGTCAGTCGACGCCCGTCGCGCCGGGGGCGATACCGGGCGCCGCGCCCGGCCTCGAGCGAGAGCTCGAGATCATCGTCCTCGACGTGCATGACGCCGTCGCGGCCGTGGCTCCCGCGGCGGTGCCTCGGCCGCCGGCCGCCGTGCCGCTTCCTGCGGCGGTACCCGGATCGGTCGCCCCTGCAGTCACCCCGGTCTCGTCGCCGCCTCGTCCCAACCCGACACCCCGATCGGCGTCTTCCCGCGCGGCGAGCAGCTCCGCAGCGAAGGCGGCCCCGGCCCCGGTGACCGGCGCCAGGTCCGGTCCCGCCCCGGAGCCCCGGGTCGAGATCGCGCCCCCCAAGCCGCCGCCCAAGCCCGATGGTCCTCCGATGGAGACCAATCCGTACGTCTACAAGTGAGGTCGACGTGGTGAAGCACTCGCTCTCGGTCTTGCTCGGTTCTCTGTTCAGCCTCCCGGCGGCCGGCGGTTGTGTCGTGTTCGATCACGAGATCGAAGCCATGGCGATACCCGGCTGTACGACCAACGCAGAGTGCACGACGAAGCTGTCGGCCGGCGGCACGACCGTGCCCGCGGTGTGCATCCACGACGCCGCGCCGCACTGCGTGCAGCTCACGAGCCCGGATTGCACCATCGTCACCGGGGACTACAAGGACGACAACGCAGGGCTGATCGCCTCGCTGTTGTCGACCACCGGCGCCCAGGCGGCGACCAACATCCCGCGCCAGCAGGCCGCGATCATGGCGGTCCAGGACATCAACGCGTCCAGCGCGTCCGGCGGGATCCTGCAGAGCGCCACGCCGGGCGATGCCCGCAAGCTCGTGATGGTGTCGTGCGACGAGGTCGCGAACTTTCCCCGCGTCACCTCGCATCTGATCAGCGAGCTACACGTCCCGGCCATCGTCGGTCCGAACCTCAGCCAGCACATGCTCGATCTCACGATCGGCAACCAGCCGATGGGCGTACCGAGCGCCGCGCAGGCCGGGACGGCGCTGCTCACGCCGGCCGCCGTCGCCGCGGCGATCGCCACGATCCCGGACAACGGCCTCAGCTTCATGATGGTTCCCAGCGACATCCAGCGCGTGCCGCTGCTCAAGGCGCGGATCAACGCGGTCGAGGCCCAGCTGAAGACGGCGCGCATGAAGTCGACGATCAAGCTCGGCATCTGGTACCGCAACGACGCGCTCAGCGAGGGCACGCGCGACGGCCTGACCTCGCTGATGATCAACGGCGGGACGCTCGCGGCCGCGATCAACGGCGGCAGGGCGCGCCTGGACGGCTACGAGCTGGCGTCCACCGACAACACCGCGGCGGTCCAGAGCTACCTCGCGTTCAAGCCCGACATCATCGTCATCATCGGCACCGCCGAGGCGATCACGTTCTTCGTCAACCCGCTCGAGGCCGCGTGGCAATCGACGATGCCGAGCGTGCCCAAGCCGCACTACATCGCGATCGATTCGACGAAGGTCCCCGATCTGCTCACCGCGGTGGGGACCGCCGGCGACGATCTCCGGCTGCGGTGGAGCGGCACCGGCGTCACACCGCCGCCGGAGAGCCAGCCGGTGTTCAACGCGTTCCAGATCGCGTACGGCCAGCGCTTCAAGGACGCCAGCGGCAACCCGCAGCCGGCGACGCAGTCGGGCATGGGCCCCGCGTACGACGCGGTCTACACGATCGCGCTCTCGCTCGTGGGTAAGCACGACTTCAAGGGCTCGTCGATCATCGGCGGCATGCCGAACCTGTCGACCAACACGGCGTCGTGCACCTACGACGCCTCCGGCATCCAGGCGCCGTGCTTCACCGTCAGCGACCACTCCCGCTCGCTGTACACCAACATGGCGGCGCTGCTGGGCAGCCAGCCGGTCACCGAGATCGGCACGTTCGGGCGGCTGGAGTGGGACCACCAGGGCAACAAGTCGAGCGGCCTGATCGAGGTCTGGTGCATCGACGCGACCGGCCCCAGACCGATCTACGCATCGTCGGGGCTGACCTACGACGTCAAGACCCAGACGATGTCCGGAACCTACACGCAGTGTGGATCATGACCACGAGCGCCCCGATCACTCACGCCCGGCACGCCCGGCACGCCCGGCGCGCGCTGGTCGCCGTCTCGATCCTGATCTGCCCGCTCGGGTCGACGGCGCGCGCCGACGTGTCCGCGGCCTCGCGCGCGTTCGCCGACGGCCAGACCGCGCAGCTCGAGGGTGACTACGACCACGCCGCCCAGAGCTTCGAGCTGGCGTTCTCGAACGCGCCGTCGAAGGAGGCG
>Ga0307515_10010627_pt1 | contig 17606 bp, 15 predicted proteins | sample 17_EM_MG_FD_194513 | JGI IMG/M metagenome (GOLD analysis project Ga0307515, IMG submission 194513) | Populus trichocarpa ectomycorrhiza microbial communities from riparian zone in the Pacific Northwest, United States - 17_EM | ecosystem: Host-associated > Plants > Roots > Unclassified | place...
CATTCCGCACGACAAGATGAACGTGAACGGCGGCGCCATCGCCATGGGTCACCCCCTGGGCGCCACCGGCGCGATGATCCTGGGCACCATGGTCGACGAGCTGGAGCGCTCGGACAAGGAAACCGCCCTGATCACCCTGTGCGTCGGCGCCGGCATGGGCACCGCCACCGTCATCGAACGCGTCTAAGGAGCTAACACCATGGAAAACTTCAAGATCGAGGTCGATTCCGACGGCGTGGCCCTGGTCACCTTCGACGTGCCCGGCCGGACGATGAACACCCTGACCGCTTCGGTGATCAAGGAAGTCGGCGAGGTCGTCGAACGCATCAAGAGCGACGCGGCCATCAAGGGCGCCGTCATCACCTCGGGCAAGACGACCGGCTTCTGCGCCGGCGCCGACCTGGGCGAACTGGGCGGCTCCGGCGGTCTGGGCGGTGCAGGCTCCGGCGAGGAAGGCCTGAAGGCCGCCTTCGAGGCGGGCTTCGCGCTCAACAAGGCGTTCCGCGCCCTGGAAACCTGCGGCAAGCCGGTGGCCGCGGCCATCAATGGCGTGGCCATGGGCGGCGGTCTAGAGATCACCCTGGCCTGCCACTATCGCGTCGTGGCCGACAACCCCAAGATCCAGCTGGCCTTGCCGGAAGCCAAGGTCGGCCTGCTGCCGGGCGCCGGCGGCACCCAGCGCCTGCCGCGCCTCATCGGCGTGATGGCCGCCGCGCCGTACCTGCTGGAAGGTAAGTCGATGAGCCCGGCCGAGGCGCTTGGCCTGAAGGTCGTGCATGAAGTCGTGCCCGCCGACCAGATCGTCGAAGCCGCCAAGACCTGGGTCAAGACCAAGGGCGACCCGGTCGCCCCCTGGGACAAGAAGGACTTCAAGCTGCCCGGCGGCGGTCCCTATACCCCGACCGGCAGCCAGGTGTTCGTGATGGGCAACGCCATGCTGCGCAAGCAGACCTATGGCAACTATCCGGCCCAGCTGAACATCATGAAGGCGGTCTATGAGGGCACGCAGGTGCCGTTCGACGCCGCCCTGCGGATCGAGACCCGCTATTTCCTGAAGACCATGATGACGCCCCAGGCCAAGGGCATGATCCGCACCCTGTTCCTCTCCCTTCAGGAGCTGGGCAAGGGTTCGGGCCGCCCGGCCGGCGTGCCGACCTATGACGTCAAGAAGGTCGCCGTCCTGGGCGCCGGCATGATGGGCGCGGGCATCGCCTATGTCCAAGCCATGGCCGGCATCGAGAGCGTGCTGATCGACCAGACCCAGGAAGCCGCCGACAAGGGCAAGTCCTACGCCGAAGGCCTGGTCAAGAAGGCCGTCTCGCGCGGCAAGCTAAGTCCCGAAAAAGGCGAGAAGATCCTCGGCCTGATCACCGCGACCACCGACTACGACCTGGTCAAGGGTTCGGACCTGGTCGTGGAAGCGGTGTTCGAAAACCGCGACGTGAAGGCCGAGGTCACCAAGAAGGCCGAGGCCCAGCTGGCCGACACCGCCATCTTCGGCTCCAACACCTCGACCCTGCCGATCACCGGCCTGTCGAAGGCCTCGATCCGTCCGGCCTCGTTCATCGGCATCCACTTCTTCTCGCCGGTCGACAAGATGGGCCTGGTCGAGATCATCATGGGCGAGCAGACGTCGCAGGAGGCCCTGGCCAAGTCGATCGACTACGTCCTGAAGATCAAGAAGACCCCGATCGTCGTCAATGACAGCCGCGGTTTCTACACCAGCCGCTGCTTTGGCACCTTCGTGCAGGAAGGCATGGAGTTGCTGGCCGACGGCTACGCCCCGGCCATCATCGACAATGTCGGCCGGGCCACCGGCATGCCGCGCGGTCCGCTGGAGATGCACGACGACGTCGCGCTGGACCTGTCCTACAAGATCGCCCAGCAGACCAAGAAGGACCTCGGCGACAAGTACGAAGAGCGCCCCTTCACCGCGATCATCGAGAAGATGGTCGACGGCGAAGGCCGCTACGGCCGCAAGAACGGCAAGGGCTTCTACGACTATCCGGAAAACGGCCCCAAGACCCTGTGGCCGGGCCTGGCCCAGCTGGCGCCGGTCAAGATCGCCGAAGTCGATAAGGCCGGCATCGAGGAGATCCGCACGCGGCTTCTCTATCGCCAAGCTGTTGAAGCCGCCCGCTGCTTCGAGGAAGGCGTCATCGTCGATCCGCGCGAAGCCGATGTCGGCGCGATCCTGGGCTGGGGCTTCGCGCCCTGGACCGGTGGTCCCGTCAGCATGATCGACGGCATTGGCCTGAAGGCCTTCGTCGAGGGCTGCGACGCCCTGGCCCAGAAGTTCGGCACGCGCTTCACCCCGCCGAAGCTGCTGCGCGAAATGGCCGAAAAGGGCGAGACCTTCTACAGCCGCTTCGGCGTCAAGACGAAGGTCGCCGCCTAAACGACTAGCAAGCTGGAGAGCTTGAAGGGCCCGGCGGCGACGCCGGGCCCTTTTCATTTCTGCTCAGAGACGTTGGGGTCATGGTTCAGCCGCACCGCGTCCCTATCTGAAGAGCCGGACAGGATGGCGTGAGACTAAAAGACGGATGCAGGCGGCTCTCGCCCTGACTGGCGGATCGGCGCCGCGACGACGCCGCAACAGCCGTGGTCCGTGGATCCTGCTGGCCTCGACGGGCGCGCACCTGCTGGTCCTGGCCGGTCTGGTCGCCGGTGTCCACGTCATGCCGCCGCTGGTCGAGCCGCCGACCATCAGCATCGAGTTGCTGCATCCCTCGCTGCCTCCGGAGACCATTACGCGACCGGTCGAGACCAAGCCCGTCGAGGCGCCCCGCGCGGCGCCCAGGACGGCCGCGCCCGCCGCTCCTGTGACAGCGCCGCCCGCTCCGGTTCCTGTCGTTCGGCCATCCGCCCCCACCGGCGCCGTCGCTCCGCCCGGCTTCAAGGCCCGCGAGCTGACCGGCGGCGGCGACGCCCTGCGCCAGGCGGCTCGCGACGGCATCGGTTGTCGCAACGCCGATGTCCTGGCCCTGACCAAGGCCGAACGCGCCGCCTGCGCCGAGACCCTGGGCGAGAAGAACAAGAACCGCCCGGCCATGTACGCGGTGATCGATCCCGACAAGAAGGCCGCCTTCGACGGGGCCTGCAAGAAAGACGACGACTGGTGCCTCTACCGCTCCGGCAAGGGCCCCTATCCGGGGATCTTCGCGCTTGGGAAGAAGAAGAAGATCAAGGGCTGGGACGACTGACCCCCAACAAAAAAGGGCCCCGCCTTTCGGCGGAGCCCCCAATCAGATCCTGAGATCAGAGCTTACCAGCTCTTGGTCAGGGTCAGGTAGGCGCGACGTTCCGCTTCCAGGCCCGGCGTCTGACGCTGGCGCGTCTCGGTCAGGTTCTGGCCGCTGATCGCCACCGTGAAGCCCTTGTCGAACTGACGGGCGACACGGCCGCCGACGGCGGCGTAACCGTCGATCGGAACCAGCACCGACGAAAGTTGTAGGCCTTGAAGTCGCCGACGAAGCGGACATAACCGTCAGCCGCCCATTGAGCGTTTTCCCAACCCAACGCGACATTGCCGCGATAGGACGGGGTGGTGTTCTCGAACGAGGCGCCGCGAACGATCGCCGAGTAACCGGCCGCGGGCTGGTCCTCGACATCGGTCCAGGTGTAGTCGCCGCTCCAGTGATAGCCGCCGGCGATCTTGCTCGAGGCCTTCAGCTCGACGCCCTTCATCTTGGAATCGCCGATGTTGCGATAGCTGATGATCGGCAAGGTGGTCGCGGTCGGGGCGATGTCCAGCTGCGACGTCGAAGCCTGGCCCTTCACGTCCTCGGTCTTCTGCACGAACACCGAAGCGCCGATCTTGGCGTTCAGGGCCGGCAGGGCGCGGTCGTAAGCCAGCTCGTAATTGGTGACGATCGAGGGCTTCAGCGCCGGATTGCCGATGACGCCGATGGTGAACGGACCTTGGACCACCTTCAACTGCACGGCGCCCAGATCGACCAGGGTCGGAACCTGGATGCCCTTGGCGACGGTGGCGCGGATCGTGTCGAAGCCGGTCGGACGATAGACGAGACCGACATTGTAGCTGGTCTCCTTGATCGAGCGGTTCCAGAGGGCGTTGTTCGCCGACGGATAGCCGGCCGGGAACACGCCGGTGCGCTCCAGGTCCAGCTTGTCGTAGCGAACGGCGGCGGTCGTCGACAGCTTGTCGGTGATCGCCCAGTTCCACATGCCCGAGGCCGCCAGAACGTCATAGGCCAGCTGGCCGCCGGCGATCGGCGCGGTGTTGACCTCGTTGTGGCGGTATTCGCCGCCGACGCGGAAGGTGTGCTTGGCCCCGACCTTGAACAGATCCTGGGCGCTGACCACGGTGATCTCGTTGTCGAACCGGGTCGTGTGGCCGACGACCAGGTACTTGGCCGCCAGGGTGTTGCGATAGGCCGACAGTTCCAGCGTGCCGAACTTGGTTTCCGACGCCAGGGCGCCCTTCACCGAGCTGGTCACGTACTTGGTCGGCGAATAGCTGTTGTTGGACACCAGCTCGCTGATCTGGACGTTCGACCACGAGCCTTCGACGCGCAGTTCGGTCTTGTCGTTCAGCTGGGTCAGGGTGTCGAGGTTGGCCGAGACGTGGGCCGGATCGGTGAGCAGGGCCTTGGAGATGCCGACGGTGTTCTTCCACTCGTCCATCTGGACGGCGCCGGCCGACAGGCGGGCCGAGAACTTGTCGCCGAACTTGATGGTCTTGACGATCGAAATCTCTTCGTGACCGCCGACGCCCGCGCGGACGGTGACCGAGCCGACATTGTCGAACTTCGGGTTGAAGGTGATGATGTTGACCACGCCGCCGACGGCGTTGAAGCCGAACAGGGCGCTGTTGGGGCCCTTGACCACCTCGATCTGGCGGATCTCTTCCAGCTGCACCGGCAGGGTCGCCCAAGCGGTGTAGCCGTAGTGGTCCAGATAGACCTGGCGGCCGTTGATCAGCACCAGCAGACGGGGCGACATGCCCTTGTCATAGCCGCGCACGCTGATGTCCGAACCGGCGGCGCCGACTGGGCCGGCATTGACGCCGGTGGTGATGTAGAGGGCCGCGACGCCCGAGACGCCGCCGACGTCGCCGGCTTCGACCGGCTTGCCGACGATGGTCAGGGCGCCCGTGCTCATGCCGCCGCCGATGGCGGCCATGACGGCGTTCTTCTCGGCGACCGAGACGGGCTTGGACGGGTCGAAGACGACGCCCTGCGTGGCTTTGCCGGTCGGGCCGTTCTCGAGGAAGGTGAGCATGCGACCCGCGACTTGCAGGTCCTTGGCGGCGTCGGCGTGGGCGCTCAGCGGCGCGGCGACGAGCGCCAGGGCGCAAACGCGCCGGGCTTGGTCTTGTTCGACATTCTGTTGATCCCCTGCCCGGTTTCTGCCGAGCTTTCGTGGTTGGGGAGATCGGTCATAGGTGGTAAATGGAAAGTAACCTCGTTTTGCGTAACGCTGATACTTGCGACATCTTCTTGAGTTGTGATTCAATTAAATGACGGTAATACCTGATAACTATCAAGATGACAGAAAGAACAGTGCTGAATGTATGCGTCGCGAGAGTCAAAAAGTCGCCACGCCAACCACGCGGACACGACCTAACCTTGACCATGGAAGCATCCGGACGCGGAGTAACCGCGGCGGTAGGGCCAGCAGAGGCGATGGGTAGGGCTAGAGCAAATGGCGTATTTCGCGCCGCGAAAGCCACGGACGGGCATTTTGTCGCACGAGCGAGCAATAACGTCGCACCAGGGCGTCTTTGCTTTCCTTACCGGGAGCCCGCCATCACTTCGCCACCTTCGCGCGAGCCGATAGCGGCAACCACAGGGGGGCCAAGGGGCATGGGAATGACACGCAAGATGGGGCTGTTGGCGGCCTTGATCCTGGCCGGAGCCGCCACGGCCCAGGCGAGCGTGATCGGCACGCCGGACGCCAAACAGACCCCCACCGACTGCGCGCTGTCGGCCGCCGATCTGGAGGCCAACGCCAAGCTGTCGTTCGCCGATTTCGACCAGCGCGGCGTCACCCGCGCCACGGCCCGCAAGCTGGGCGAACGCTATTGCTACGCCCAGGCCGCCCGCGCCCGGGAGCACTGGCTGCTGTGGGGCCCCGACCTGACCGAGCGCGAGCGCAACGTCGCCAGCTGGCACCTCTTCCAGGACCTGGCCAGCGCCGGCGACGAGAAGGCCGCCGCCCACATCCTGGCCACCACCCGCCGCTCGGCCGCCGAAGAGCCCGACGGCTTCGACTGGAACACCTATGTGGTCGGAACCTGGGCCTTCCTGGTCAAGGACCGCGCCCTGCTCGACCAGATGACCGAGAAACTCGGCCAAGGCCCCGGCGTGCGCAACGCCATGAACACCAAGGTCCTGCGCCGCTTCCAGACGTGCTTCGACCAGCCGTATGGCAAGGCCTACGACAGCGAGGCGTGCGCGGCGGGGAAGTGATCAAGACATCCTTCTCCCCTTGCGGGAGAAGGTGGCGCAGCCTCGCCCGACCCGCTTCGCGGGCCAGCGGCCGTCATGATCGAAGCGGCGATGCCGCGGCTCGGCGCTCGCTCAGTAAGGCGCTCGCCATCAGAAGGCAGACACCCCCGTCAACTGAGGCGTCGGCGACGTTGAAAATCCAGACGAAGCCAATCTTCGTCGCGTCGAGGAAGTCGACAACGGCGCCGATCAAGAGCCTGTCAAGGGCGTTGCCGACGGCGCCCGCCATGACCAAGGCCAATCCAAAACCCGTCAGCAACCTGATCGGCTTTGCCACGACGACATAGAAAATGAGGGCGGCCACGACGAGATTGGCGGACATCAGAAACCAGCGGGTCGCTTCCCCGATCACCGGCGTCAGCCCGAACGCGTTGCTTTCGTTGAAGCTGAGCGTGAGATCCACGGGCCCCGGCAGCTCAGGTGACCGCCGGCCTGCCTCAACGCGGTCAGCGCCCACCATTTCGTGGATTGATCAACCGCAACGGCGATCGCCGCCACGATGAGCGCGCTGACTTTGGCGATCCGTTCCATGCTGAACCATAACGGGCTCGGCTGTGTTTGGAGAGTCCAAGATGGGGCGAAACCAGCCCAAGACCGATCCCACGCGCCGGCGCGCGCCGGCGCGCGCCGAGTCGCGCCCGTCAGATCGTCAAACTCTGGAAGGAAAGTGGTGCCGCTTAGGTGACTCGAACACCTGACCCCATCATTACGAATGATGTGCTCTACCAGCTGAGCTAAAGCGGCCCACGGCGCGTCGAAGCAGAGCCCGACCGCGAGGAGGCGCCTATTTAGCGGCGCGAGGGCCGCTTGCCAAGCGCCTACGTGCGCCTGAATTGCGACGCGGCGCCGGACCCTCGCCAAGGGGCTCCGGAAGCGGCGGTGCGTCGAAGACTCCAGGGTCGTCGGGGATCGGCATCAGCGGCCCGCCAACCTCGGCAGCGCGCACGAACGGCGTCGACTCCGCATAGGCCGACGGCAGCTCAGGCAGGTCGCTCATGGTGCGCTCGCGCCGCTCGTGGCGCGGATGGATCAGTTCGCCCGTCTCGGCGAAGCTGACGGCCAGGCGGGCCCAGTCCTCGCGGCCATAGGCGAAGGCCCGGCCCTCGGGGTCGAGATCGGACCAGTCGGGCTCCTGCGGCGCGGCCGAGCCCCGGGCGATCCAGGCCCGCGCCTCGTCGGGCTCGCCGTTGGCGAAGGCCACCCGGGCCATCAGGCCGGCGAAGCGGGCCGTGGGAGCCTCCTCGTCGAGCAGACGGGCGGCGGCGCGGGCGGCGACGGGATCGCCGCCGATCAGACCGCTCTCGACCCGCAGGATGCGGCTCTCGCGGGCGTCGGGCTTCATGGCGGCCAGGGCGGCCAGGCGGGCGGCGCGCAGCTTGGGGGTCTCGTTGGTCTTCAGGTCGCGATAGGCCAGCCAAAGAGCCGGATGCGGCGCGCTCTTCCAGGCCGCCTCGATCAGCTGGCCGGCCTTGGCGACCTTGCCGTCAGCGGCCAACAGCCGCGCGGCCATCACCACGCCCGGCGCGAAGTCGGGCTTCAGCTTCACGGCCTGGGCGGCGAAGTCGAGGGCCTGCGCGCGCTTGCGGGGCTCCTCGGCGCCTTCCAGGCTGGCGGCAGAGGCGGCCAGCAGCGCCGCCCGCGCCCGCTCGGCGACGATCGGCGGCACGATCTTGCGATCCAGGGCGCCCTGAGCCAGGTCGAGGGCCGAGGCCCAGTCGCCCGCCTCGAGCCGCGACTCCAGCAAGGCCCGCCAGGCCCAGCGGGCCGTCCGCGCCAGGCCAAAGGCGGTCTCGGCGTGACGGACGGCGGTCAGCTTGTCGCCCTCGGCCAGGGCCGTCTGCATCAGACCGCGCAGACCGGCCAGGCGCATCTCGGGAAAGCCCAGCATGGCGTTGTAGGCGGCCTTGGCGGCGACATGATCACCCGCCGTCTCGGCGGCCTGGGCGGCCAGGACCCGAACCAGGGCCGGCGCGTCGTCGGCCAGGTCGGAGGCCTTCTGGGCCAGGCGCCGGGCCTCGGACCCGTCGCCGGCGGCCACGGCGAGGAAGCCGCGCGACAGGGCTTCGACGCCTTGCTGGCGCTTGCTTTCAGCGCGGGCGCGCGCCGCGCGGCGCGGCGCCTCGATCACCCAGATCAGGCCGCGCCACAGGATGGTGGCCATCAGGGCCGAGAACAGGGTCAGCAGGGCGGCGGCGGCGGCGGTCATCTCGACCCGCCAGCCCATCCAGTCGAGAACAGCCCGGCCCGGCTCGCCGGTCAGAGCCACGGCCGCGACGGCGACGGCCGCGACCAGAAAGAGAATGAAGGCCGCGCGGATCATGGGGCGGCCCGCGAAACCTGGGCCAGGCCCGCCAGGGCGTCGGCCCGAATAGTGGCCACATGGCGATCGATCTCGACCCGGCGCTCGGCCGAGGCCAGCCACGACGCCAGCACCACGCGGGCCGGATCGGGGATGGCGTCGAGGGCCCGGATCGCGGCCTCGACATCGCCCTCGTCGAGCAGCCGTTGGGCGCGCGCCAGCTTGGCGTCGGGCGTGGTTCCCCGCGTCGAGCTGACCTGGCGGATGGAGACGATGCTGGACAGGGCGTAGCGCAGACGAGCCAGCAAGTCGGCTTCCTCGCCCGGATTGCGAGCGGCGGTGGCGGCGCGGCCCGCCAGGCCTTCGAATTCGGCCGCGAGGCCCGCCCGGGTCGGCGCGCCCGTCTGGGCCAGGCGCGACAGGGCCCGCAGGTCCGGCGACAACGGCAGCACGCGCTCCAGGCTGGCCAGTTCTTCGCCGAACGGCCGCGAGGTCTGGGCGGCTTCGGCCAGGGCTGCGGCGGCCAGGGCGGCCGAGGCGGCGTCGAGCACGCCCTTCTGCCCCGCTTCGAGCAAGACGATGCGCGTTTCCAGCCGATCGATCTCGGCCGAGGGCGTCACCGCGACGGGCGGCGAGGCCTCAAGGGGCGCGGGCGAGCCGACCGGCAGGCGCGCGCCAGGGGGCGTCGCGCTGGGCGTGGCCTGGATGTCGCCGACGGCCGCCTTGCGGTCGATCGGGAACCAGGTGGGCCCGAAGCGCGTGACCAGGGCGCCGAGGATCACGCAGACTATGCAAAGCGCCAGCATCGCCCAAAAGCCCGGCCCGAGCAGGGGGCGGCGGCGAGCGTAGATCGCGGGATCGCTGGGGGCGACGATTTCAGCGGGATCTGGAGCGGCGTTCATACGCCCATTCGTGCCCCACGCCGCACCCGCGCGCAATGTTCAAGCTATCGGCGAAGGAGATCCAGCAAGGCGGATTCACGAGGTTGAGGCGCAAAGGCCACGGACTTCAGAGGCGCGCTCACCAAGGGTTCGGCCACGGCCGGCGACAGGCAAAGAGCCCGCAGGTTCGGCGTCGGCGAGGCCGCAAGCACCGCCGCGAGCGCACGGGCCGCGCGGGGCGAGTGCAGCAGGACGGCGTCCAGCTCTGGCAGACGCGCCAACGTTTCAGGCGCTGGGGAGCACTCTTCGGCGGCGTAGACCGCCAGGGACCGAGCCTCGACGTCGGCGACGGCCAGCAGGGCCGGGAGGTCGGCGGCGGGCTCGCGGGCTCCGGCGCACAGGACGAGGCCAGGCCGAGCCTCAATGAGCAGTTGAGCCAGAGCCTCAACATCGCCGTCGGCGCTGGACGCCTGGGCGAACCCCGCCGCGCGGGCGGCCTGGGCCGTCGCCTCGCCCACCGCGAAGACCGGAAGGTCGCGAACCGGGGTCAACTTGGCGAAGGCCTCGACGCCATTGGCGCTGGTGAAGGCCAGGGCCGCGACGCCGGTCAGGTCGACCATCGGCGTCAGATCACAAATCTCCAGCAGCGGATCGACGAGCGCCGTGAAGCCTAGGGCCTCAACGCGGCGCGCGGTGGCCTCGGCGCCGGGCTGGGCGCGGGTGATCCAGACCGTCCGGCCACCCGCGCCCATGGTCTATTCCGGCAGGATCAGGGCGTCGCCGCCCTCGAGGCGAACCTCGGCGCCCAGCTTCAGGCCCAGCTCGCGCGCAAGCGTGATGTCGTCCGCGCCGTCGAGAATGATCTCGCCCTCGCGACGGAAGCGCTGGACGCCGTCGGGGGTCAGGGCCTCGACGATCATCGACAGGCGCTGGCCGTCCAGGATGGCGTAGGCGCCGATGGCGGTGCGGCAGGACCCCTCCAGCGCGTAGAGCGCGCCGCGCTCGGCGGCGACGCAGATCGTGGTCGGGCGGCAGCGGACGGCTTCCAGCCAGTCGGCGTTGACGTCCTCGAGACGGGTCTCGATCACCAGCGCGCCCTGGCCCGGGGCCGGCGGGGCGGCGATCGGGTCGAGCCAGCTCTTGGGCAAATGTCCAAGACCCAGACGATTGAGGCCGGACTGGGCCAGCAGGATGGCGTCGGCCTCGCCCCGCTCCAGCTTGGCCAGGCGGGTGTCGACATTGCCGCGCAGCATGACGATCTCCAGATCGGGCCGCACGTGCAGGGCCTGGGCCTGGCGACGCAAGCTGGCCGTGCCCAGGCGCGCGCCGTGGGGCAGATCTTCCAAACGGTCGCAGATGTTGCTGATGAAGGCGTCGCGCGGATCCTCGCGCTCGGGCGTCGCGGCCAGGATGAGGCCCGGCGGCAGCTCGGCCGGCATGTCCTTCAGCGAATGGATGGCGCAGTCGATGCGGCCGTCCAGCAGGGCTTCCTCGATTTCCTTGGTGAAAAGGCCCTTGCCGCCGATCTCCATCAGGCGGCGGTCCTGGATGCGGTCGCCGGTGGTGACGATCGGAATCAGCGGCGCGAAGGCCTCTTCCTCGCCCGGCTTGCCGCCGAGCGCGGCGGCGATCCGGGCCTGCATGAGGCCGGACTGGGCCAGGGACAGCTTGGAGCCACGGGCGCCGATGCGGATGGGAGGTTGCCGGGACACGGTCGGAACGTTACCTGCGGGGACGAGATCAGAAGCCCTGCTGCTACAGGAGCGGCGGAAAGCCCGCAACCGAATGCCAAAGCCCGAAAAACTTGGTCTGACGATCCTTGGCCTGGAGACCAGCTGCGACGAGACCGCGGCCTCGGTCGTGCGCCGCGCGGACGACGGGACGGTCACGGTGCTATCCTCGATCATCGGCACCCAGTTCGAGCAGCACGCCCCGTTCGGCGGGGTGGTGCCCGAGATCGCCGCCCGCGCTCACGTGGAAGCCATCGACGCCATCGCCGCCGAGGCCATGCGCGCCTCGGGCCTGTCGTTCGCGGACCTGGACGGCGTCGCCGCCACGGCTGGTCCCGGACTGGTTGGTGGCGTGATGGTCGGCCTGGCGTTCGGCAAGGCCGTGGCCCTGGCTCGCGACGTGCCGCTGGTGGCGGTCAATCATCTGGAAGGCCACGCGGTCTCGGCCCGACTGGGCGCCGACATTCCCTATCCCTTCCTGCTGCTGCTAGTCTCGGGCGGACACTGCCAGCTTCTGGAAGTCGCCGGAGTCGGGGCCTGCACCCGCCTGGGCACCACCATCGACGACGCGGCCGGCGAGGCCTTCGACAAGATCGCCAAGTCCCTGGGCCTGCCCTATCCGGGCGGGCCGGCGCTGGAAAAGCTGGCGACGACAGGCGATCCCAGCAAGTTCGAGCTGCCTCGCGCCCTGCTGGGCCGCAAGGATTGCGACTTCTCGTTCTCGGGCCTGAAAACCGCCGCCGCGCGCCAGGCCGAAAAGATCACGGACGAGCAATCGCGCGCCGATCTGGCCGCCGCCGTCCAGGCCGCCATCGCCCGCCAGCTGTCGGAACGCACCGAGCGGGCGATGAAGCTGTACAAGACCAGCCATCCCGACCAGCCGCTGCGCTTCGTCGTCGCCGGCGGAGTGGCGGCCAACGGCGCGGTCAAGGCGGCGCTGCGCAAGAACTGCGACGACAACGGCTTTTCGTTCGACGCCCCGCCGCTGGTCTATTGCACCGACAACGCGGCGATGATCGCCCTGGCCGGGGCCGAGCGCCTGGCCCTGGGCCTCTTCGACGATCTCGACGCCGTCGCCCGGCCGCGTTGGCCGTTGGACGAGGCCGCGGCGTTATCCAATCCGAGCAACAGTTTCGGTCGCAAGGGAGCCAAGGCATGACCTTTCAGCACGCGGGCGTCATCGGCGCCGGAGCCTGGGGCACGGCCCTGGCCCAGGTCTGCGCTCGGGCGGGTCTCCAAGTCACCCTGCAGGCCCGCGAGACCGAGGTGGTCGCCAGCATCGCCGCCCAGCATGAGAACACCCTGTTCCTGCCTGGCGTGGCGCTAGAACCCGAGATCGCCGCCGTCGCCGACATGGCCGGTCTCGCCGAGTGCGACCTGATCCTCGCCGTCGCGCCCGCCCAGCACCTGCGCTCGGCCCTGAAGGCCCTGGCGCCGCACCTACGCGCCGGCGTGCCGGTGGTGCTGTGCTCCAAGGGCGTCGAGCAGGGCACCTTGAAGCTGATGACCGAGGTGGCCGCCGAGATCCTGCCGGATGCGCCGATCGCCGTGCTGTCGGGGCCCAGTTTCGCCGGCGAGGTCGCGCGCAACCTGCCCACGGCCGTCACCCTGGCCTGCGAGGACGAGGCCCTGGGCCGCGCGATCGCCGAGGCCATCGCCACCCCGACCTTCCGCCCCTATATCGCCGCCGACCTGATCGGGGCCGAGGCCGGCGGGGCGGTCAAGAACGTCCTGGCCATCGCCTGTGGCATCGTCGAGGGCAAGGGCCTGGGCCGCAGCGCCCATGCCGCCTTGATCACCCGCGGTTTCGCCGAGCTGACCCGCCTGGCCGTGGCCTTGGGCGGCAAGGCCGAGACGGTCGCCGGCCTCTGCGGTTTGGGCGACCTGGTCCTCACCTGCTCCAGTCCGCAGTCGCGCAACATGAGCGTCGGCCTGGCGCTGGGCGGCGGCATGAGTTTGCAGGAGGCCCTGGCCGGCAAGCTGTCGGTGGCCGAAGGCGTCGCCTCGGCGCCCGCCGTGCGCCAGCTGGCCGAGCGCTTGGGCGTCGAGGCCCCGATCTGCCAGGCCGTCGCCGCCATCCTGGCCGGCGAGGTCGGGGTCGATGCGGCCATCCTGGGCCTGCTGTCTCGCCCCCTGAAATCCGAAGCCTGAACACTGTTATATATAAGGAGTGCCCGATGCCCCTCTTCGCCATCAGCTGCAAGGACAAGCCCGGCGCGTTGGAAACCCGGCTGGCGACCCGGCCCGTCCACCTGGACTACCTCAAGGCGTCCAAGGGCTTGAAGCTGGCCGGCGCCCTGCTGGATGAGACCGGCTCTCCGATCGGCTCGCTGCTGATCGTCGAGGCCGACGATATCGCCGGCGCCCAGGCCCAGGCCGACAATGACCCATTCACCGCCGCCGGCGTTTTCGAGAGCGTCGAGGTCCGCCCCTGGCGCCTGGCCATCGGCGAGCTCTAGCGCCCTCTTGCGCAACGACGCCGACAATCCCGCCCGCCCGGTCGCCGGCACGGTGCTCTGCGCGCTGGACGAGATACCCTCGCCCGGCGCGAAGGGGTTTCGCTTCCGCCAGGACGAGGCGATGTTCGCCGGCGTCGTCGTTCGCCAGGGCGAGGCGCTGTTCGGCTATGTCGATAGCTGCCCGCACGCCGGGTGGCCGCTGGCCGGGTTCGCCGGCCGATTCCTGACCCGCGAGAACGACCTGATCCTGTGCGGCGGCCACGGCGCCCTGTTCCGGATCGAGGACGGGTTTTGCGTGGCCGGCCCCTGTCCCGGCCAGGCCCTGACACCCTGGCCGGTCAGGATCGAGGGTGGCGAGATTCTCGTCGCCTGACCTGACGCCATCGAACCTCGGCCGCGACACTTTGCCACCCAGCGCCCCCCGGTAGAGTTAAGGGCCGTTAGACATGTCGCCGTCATGATCCGCCCCATCGGAGAGGGTCTCCGAAGGGGATACGGGCACATGGCTTCACTTGGCCAGAAGATCATCGGCGCGAGCGCCGGAGCGGCGCTGTTGTGCGCGGCCACCGCCGGCACCGGCCTATGGGTGGCGTTCAGCCTGGCGTCGGCCCTCGACCGCGCGGAAACCTCGGGCAAGATTCTTCGCCAACATATGCACGCCGACATGATGCACGACGCCCTGCGCGGCGACGTCGGCGGGGCGATCATGTCCGCCGATCCGGGTCTCGGCGTCGACATCGCCGCCGTGCGCGCCGACCTGGCCGAGCACGTCCAGACCTTCAAGGATGACATCAAGAGCAACAGCGAGCTCGCCACCGATCCGGCCGTCAAGGCGGCCCTGGCCCAGCTGGACGCTCCGCTGGCCACCTACATCACCTCCGCCTCGGACCTGATCGCCGTCGCCGACACCAATCCCGCCGACGCCCGCGCCCGCCTGCCCGACTTCAACAAGCAGTTCTCGACGCTTGAGGACGGCATGAGCGCCGCCACCGACAAGATCCAGGCCGCCGCCAACCGCGACGCCAAGGCCGCCGTGAAGGCCAGCGTGTTTGGCCAGGCCCTGATGGGCGCCTTGCTGCTGGCCTCCGGCTTGCTGGCCGTCAGCCTGATCGTCGCCGCCAAGCGCGGCCTGGTCGCGCCGCTGGTCGAGGTCACCCGCGCCCTGCGCCGCCTGGCCGAAGGCGACCTCGACGTCGCCCTGCCCAAGGGCGGCCGCAAGGACGAGATCGGCGAGATGACCACCGCTCTGCACGCCTTCCACGACGCCGTCGAGGCCCGCCAGAAGGAACTGGAAGCCTCCGACGTCCGCGAGGCTCTCGAGATCGAACGCGCCACCGCCGAAAAGCGCCGCGACGCCGACGAAGCCGCCCAGAAAGCCGTCGTCGGCAATCTCGGCCAAGCGCTCAAGCATCTGTCGGACGGCGACCTGTCGCACCGGATCGGCCAGCGCTTCCCCGACGGCTACGAAGGCCTGCGGGTCGACTACAACGCCGCCGTCGAGAAGCTGTCGGGCGTCATCGCCGCCTCGCTGGAAGGCGTCTCGATGATCCATGGCGGCACGCGCGAGATCACCGAGGCCGCCGACGACCTGTCGCGCCGCACCGAACACCAGGCCGCCAGCCTGGAAGAGGCCGCCGCCGCCCTGGACGAAATCACCAGCACCGTGCGTCAGACCGCCGAGGGCGCGGGCCGCACCCGCAAGGTCGTCGAGCGGGCCCGCTCGGCCGCCGGGGCCAGCGGCGCCATCGTCGACCAGGCCGTCAGCGCCATGGGCGCGATCGAGAAATCCTCCAGCCAGATCGGCCAGATCATCGGCGTGATCGACGAGATCGCCTTCCAGACCAACCTGCTGGCGCTCAACGCCGGCGTCGAAGCCGCTCGCGCCGGTGAAGCCGGTCGCGGCTTCGCGGTCGTCGCTCAAGAAGTTCGGGCCCTGGCCCAACGCTCGGCCGACGCCGCCAAGGAGATCAAGACCCTGATCGCCACCAGCGCCAACGAGGTCAGCCAAGGCGTCGACTATGTCGGCAAGGCCGGCGAGGCCCTGCGCGCCATCGCCGACGAGGTCGAGCAGATCGACGGCATGGTCGGCGAGATGGCCGCCTCGGCCGCCGAACAGGCTCGCGGCCTGGCCGAGGTCAATACGACCATGAACCAGATGGATCAGGTCACCCAGCAGAACGCCGCCATGGTCGAGGAAACCACCGCCGCCAGCCACGCCTTGGCGCAGGAGGCTACCCGCTTGGCCGCGCGGATGAGCGAGCTGCGGATCGAGGGCGGCGCGGGAATGCGACGGGCGGCTTAAAACCCGCCAATTCAGTGCGTTCCTCGTCCTTCGACAAGCTCAGGATGAGGAACTTGAAAGCTCGAACGGTCCAGTCGTCCTCATCCTGAGCCTGTCGAAGGACGAGGGCGGTCCCGCTCCGAGATCAGCCCGGCGCCTTCTCCGCCGAGAACGCCGCCAGGTCCTCGATCAGGGCCTTGGCCGCCATCGCCACCAGCTCGCCGCCCTTTTCCGGCGTCGCCTGAGCCGGATCCGAACCCATGCGGCCGTCGGCGAAGCGGGCCCGGAAGTCCAGCGCCTCGCGGATCGGACCCGAGGGCGCGATCTTCGGCTCATAGGCCGTGGTCTTGATGGTGTCGGGATAGGCCCACTGGGTCACCGCGATCTCGGACGGCGTGGCGTGGCTGCCGTGGCCGACGGGGAATTGCCGATTGGCCAGGGCGTTGACGCCGGCCAGGTCCCACCAGTTCTTCAGCTTCAACGCGAACGGCGCCCGCGCGCCCCGGAAGCTGTAGTCGGCATAGATCTCCGAGAACGCCGCCTCGATCGAGGCGACATTGCCGCCATGGCCGTTGAGGAAATAGATCCGCTCGAAGCCGTGGGCGCCCAGCGAGCGCACCCAGTCGCCGATCGCGGCGATGAAGGTCGAGGGGCGCAGAAAGATGGTGCCCGGAAACGCCAGGTGATGCTGGGCCATGCCGATATTGAAGGTCGGAGCCACCAGCACACTGTCGGACTGCTTCTGAGCCTCGTGCGAGATGATCTCCGGGCACAGCCAGTCAGTGCCCAGCAGGCCCGTCGGGCCATGCTGTTCGTTGGAGCCGATCGGCACCACCACGGTCTTGCTGGTCTTCAGGAAGGTCTCGATCTCGGACCAGGTTGAGAGCGCGAGCAGCATGTGAGCCTCCGTAAGCGACAAGCCTTCGGCATAGCGCGTACCGATCCCGGGGTTAAGCGACAACCGGACGCCTTGCCTCCGCCGCGATCCCCGGCGCATGCTGGAGAAAACCTGGGAGGAAGCCCATGGCCCCACAGGGCCACGCGCGTCGCGTACTCGCCAGCCTCGATGGCTCGCAGGCCGCCCTATCGTCGGTCGCCGCCTCATGGCGACGCTGCGTGACCGTGCATGGGCTGGATCCCGAGCGCCGCGTTTCGCCCCACGTGCTGTCCAGCGCCGAACTGCGACAGGCCCGCGACGGCATGGGCGCGATCCTGCCCGCCGCCCAAGCCAGTCTCGACGCCCTGTTCAAGGCCGTCGGCCATGCCGGCTGCTGCGTGCTGCTGACCGACGCCAACGGCGCGCCGGTCGATCGGCGGGGCGAGGCGGGCGACGACGCCGCCTTCCGGCTGTGGGGTCTGTGGACCGGCGTGGTGTGGAGCGAGGCGACCGAGGGCACCAACGGCGTCGGCACCTGCCTGGCCGAGCAGCGCCCCCTGACCATCCACCGCGACGAGCACTTCCACACCAAGAACATCGGCCTCA
>Ga0307515_10010628_pt1 | contig 17604 bp, 12 predicted proteins | sample 17_EM_MG_FD_194513 | JGI IMG/M metagenome (GOLD analysis project Ga0307515, IMG submission 194513) | Populus trichocarpa ectomycorrhiza microbial communities from riparian zone in the Pacific Northwest, United States - 17_EM | ecosystem: Host-associated > Plants > Roots > Unclassified | place...
TCAAATAGATCATAATTTAAAAGACTTTGGTAATTAGTAGTAATTTTTACAAATCCTCGTGGGACGATACTCTACTCATCACTTTATTACTTGTTACGATTCGTGCACTTGCGAAATTAACCAACAGTAGCAAATTAGTGTTCGCTGCCAAATTATGTTGTCTGCAGCAAATCAGTTTCGTTGCCGAATTGTATGTCTGCAGCGAATCAGTTTCGCTGTCGGTTTGTGGTGTCTACAACGAATCGGTTTTCACTATCGAATTCTGGTGTCGCCAGCGAATTAGTTCATTGACGATTTTGTGTTTCAGCGAATCAGTCTGCTGACGAATCTGTGTCACTAGCGAACCAGCTTTCGCTAACTAACTTTTGCAGCAGAGTTACGTATTAGAATGAGTTCAATGATTAAAATGATTGCATTATATGGTTGTAATATGTGGATCACTTGAATATGAACTTGTGTATGCTTGAGACATGCATGGTGAAGAGTTGTGCAATTACTAAATACAAATGTTCTGATTTGTGGCCATCGATGTTTTAGGTGGTGCAACTGGGATCGGACCTTTGTCAAGACAAGGACACCCCACGGGTGAAACAGCTAGGTGGTTTCCTCCTTTTTCTTGTATAACGTTAATGTTCTAAATAACTTATTTGAGGATGATATATTATTGCGTTGTGATGAATGTAAAACCGATTATGAAATGTTGATTGAGTTGATGATAAACGTTAAACCAGTTATGAAATATTGATTGAGTCGTTGATGAATTTGAGTTGCTGATGAATATTAAACCGATTATGAAATGTTGATTGGGTTGTTGACGAATATTAAACTGATTATGAAATGTAGGTTGATGAATATTAAACCAATTACAAAATATTGATCGAGTTATTAATTAGCTTCGTCTAAGGGTATCTAAGATGGATGGCTAGACTGTGTTTGATGATTAGCTTCAGCTAATGGCATCCAAGATGGATGATCGGGTTGATATCGATGACTAGCTTCGACTAATGGCATCCAAGATGGATGACCGGGTTGTGTATGATGATTAGCTTTGGCTAATGGCATTTGAGATGGATGGCCGAGTTGATTATGATGGTTGGCTTTACCTAATGGTATCTGTAAAAATGACGGGTTTGATTTCATGATTAGTTTTGGGTTAATGGCATCCAATATGGATGGCCGTGTAAACACAAAAAAGGGGTTAAAGTAAAACTAGAAATGACTCCACCGTATTTGTTGATTTCTGAATCAGCAGTGTCATAGCTTTTGGCTGCTGATTTCTGAATCGGTAGCAACAAGTTTCCGTTGCCGATTTCTAAATCGGCAGCGATATATTTACATTGATGATTCATGAGTCAACAGGGGGTTATGTGCGCTGACAAATTCATGTGTCATTCATGCTTGTAATGCCCGACAGAAATCTAAGTAAAAAGGTTGGCTCATGCTAAGTGATAGTTTAGGGGAGCAAGCCGACTTGCCTTAAGGAGTTAAGAGAGGGGGGGAAACCAGTCTTGGAATAACCAAAATGGGGACAAAAACACTTCTAAACGAACCTCAAATACCCCACCTCATTTAAAGGGGGTATAAATACAAAAGGAGAGAGAGAGAGAGGGTGACCCTTGCTCTTCCCCAAAATCCGACTAACTGCATGCAACAGACCCCTTCCCTCTTTCCCAAAAAGAAGACCCCCAATCCAGTTGCATGCATCCCTCTCGAACCCTAGAGAGGAAAGGGGAGTTAATGAGTGCCGAAAATGGCTGAAACCATGACAAAAGAGGGTGTGTAACAGGCCGGCTAGTACAACTAGAGAAGGAGGGAAGGAAAACCAATACCAAAGATGAAGAAGAAGAAGAAGTAAAAAAACAGGAGCAGAGGAGGGAGAAAAACATGTTAAATTCCTTCTTAAAACTACTAAAAACAGTAAGGTATGAACCAAATCTTCTTCTTCTTTTTTTGGTGAAATCGAGAATATATATAGAATAAAAAGAGAAAACCTGAACAAATAGAGCAGAACTTTAGCTACATAGGTTATAACCTAGGCATCAGCCTAATTACAAGGAAGAAAAATAAGGAAACAAACAACCCTACTAATGGAGCAACAACATAAAACCCAACGAAATCAGAACTTAAGCGGACTAAGCTGAAATGCATTCATGATTCCTATACAGACCAGCACTTGTATACCAAAATGAAGAATTCAGATTTCTGATCCAACCTGCTGTAAAGTAGAACAAATGCCATAGGACATCTTCCCAGATTGGCTGCTTTTCCTCAACTATCAAAATGTTCCTGGCATTCCATATAGTCCACACAATGCTAAACATAAAGCCCCCCAAATAGATCTTTCAAACTTACAATGATTTTCCTGCAAAAGACCTAGCCATTGACATTGAAGGTCATCAAGGGCATATGACATTACCCAGCTCAGACCTTTCTAAGCTACAATTTTATTCCATAGTTTCCAGACCACTAAGCAATGTATGAGGATGTGGGAGACAATTTCAGAATGATGCTCATAGAAAGGGCAATAATCATCTTAAGGGCTCAGGATGTGTCTCTTAACCAGGAAGGCTCTTGTGCAAAGGCCTTCATTTAAGGCCAGCCATAAAGTCATTTATGTTTTTGGAGGGCAAATAGATTTCCAAACATCTATAACATAAGTTTAATTCTAGCAAACTTGATCCTTTAAAGGGTAAGCATGCAAGAGTTTATAGTATAGCCTCCATCCTTCCCCTATTCCCAAATCAACTTGTCTTTTTTCGATCGATGAATAACTGCAAGATTAAGATCAGACAATAACCTTTGAAACAATAGATTCTCACTAGTACTAAGGGGTCTTATCCATTACAGATTCCAATACCAAGTATCCTCTATCCAGTATCCCATCTAGTTAACAATCCCTGCTTTGGAGGAGGACAAGCGGAAGAGAGCAGGATAAGAGTTAGCTGAACAGCAGTCAGTCAACCAAGTATTTGACCAAAAGTTTACATGGTTACCATTACCCATTTTAAGTTTATAGCCAACACGAATAAAAGTGTTATCAAGATCCTTACTAGTAATGGTAGAGCAGATACCTTGCCAAATCCCTGAGAGTTTTTTCTTGAATTAGGGCACCTCATTTATGAACTTTAGACTGTATTTTTCCTTAATAAAATCTTCCTAACTAGCTTTGTCATTGCTTTCCAATTTCAAAATCCACTTGAAGAGGAGAGCTTAATTTTTTGTCGATATAGTCCCAACACCAAGTCTGCCCCTGTCTTTTGCTTTCGCCACTGTTTCCCATGCTAATCTGTGAATTTTCCTGTTATCAATACTCCCACCCCATAAAAACCGAGACTGCATAGCTATGATCTTACGGGCCACTGCCTTTGTGACAACTCAATTTCGGCAACGAATCACAAATTCGCTGCAGCTACCACACTTTCAGCAGCAAATGCTAATCCACTGCAAAGAGCTCAATTTCGATAGTGAATCACAAATTCACTGCAGACAACTCAATTTCGGCAGCGAACGCTGATTTGCTGCAGACAACTCAATTTTGGCAGCGAATCACATATTCGCAGCAGAACATACACTTTCAGCAGCGAACACTAATTCACTACAGAGAACACAAATTTTGGGTAGCGAATGCTGATTCGCTATAGACATGCAATCTCGGCAGCAAACACAGATTCACTGTAGACAACACAATTTGGGTAGCGAATGCTGATTCGCTGCAGACAACACGATTCGGCATCGAAAACTGATTCGCTGCAGACAACACGATTCGGCAATGAAAACAAATTTGCTGCAGATAACACCATTCGACAACGAAACTTAATTCACTGCAAACCATGTAATTCGGCAGCGAAACCAATTCACTGCATACAACACAATTCGACAGCAAAACTGGTTCGCTCCAGGCAACACAAATCGGCAGGGAAACTAATTCGCTGCAAACACTCCAAATCAGCAGCGAAACTAATTCGCTGCAGACAACACCCTCAGCAGTGAAACTAATTCACTATAGGCAACACAATTCGGCAGCGAAACTAATTCGTTGAAGAACACACAATTCGGCAGCGAACTAATTCACTGTAAACAACATAACTCTGCACATAACATCATCTTAACATATTATACAATTTCATCAAACACAAGTAGAAATTTATGTCATTAACACCAACATAGTTCCAGTTTTGGTTTCAGTAAGGTCTAAGGTCCCAATGACTGCACAATTTTGTACATAACCCTTTCTAACACAAGTTCTTCTATCATACATGCAAGAATCAAGATAACAACGCCATCATACATTTCGTTTAGTTCAAGTATGTCCTTAAGAGTTCAACAAGATCATAATTTCTGCATTTCTTCATCTCATTCCACATTTCATTCAAGTTCATCAATCATTCATTGGAAGTCCAGACATTAATATCAATACAAATTTTGCCTTAGTTCACCAACTTGGTCGGTCCTCTTCTTAGGTTTACACCCTCAAAATCACTCATGCTCACTTAGATTTCTTTGGTAAGAGTCTGCACATAAGTTCTTATATTCATCATTCCACTTAGATCTTCCATTTAATTATTTCTAAAACTATGACTGCATGAACACTAAACCTTCTACTTTGGGGTTTTCATCCCTTCCTTGTTCTGAAATCGTAAGGCAACAACCAGCCAAGGAAGAATACTTCTCTTACCTCATGTTTTTAACAACTTTAGAGCAGGTTTTGGTGACATAGTTCTTTCCTCAATCTCGGTTTTTCCTTCTTTTCCATCTCTGTTGTATAGCGGGTCTTTCACACTCCCTCTCCTCTCATGGTTTCAGTCATCAACATAACTCCATAGCTCTCTTCTTCTTCAAACACTCAAGGTATGGGACATACAGCTGGTGTAGGTGGGTCTTTTTTCTTGGAGAGGGTGGTTATTGTTGCAGTCACAGCTGCTGGCTGGTTATAGGGAAGGGGTCTAGACTCATTCTCTTTCCATGGCTTCGACCACTTTTGTCTTTCCTTTGGTCACCCTTCTTCTCCAGCATTTAAAGGTGGTGTATGCAGCTGGGTATGCAGCTGTTGCAGACAGAATTTTAGGGAGAGGAAGAAGGCAAGAGCATGCAGCCCGTTTTGGAAAGAGTGCCCTTTTCTCTCTCCTTGCTGCATTTATACCCCTCTTAAATGCAAAGGGGGTGTTTGGATGTTGGACCAAGGCTGTCCTTATCCCCCTTTTGGGTTATCCCTAAGCTGGTTTCTATTCCCATTCTCCCCTAGGATAGGCTTGTCCAACACTAATTTTTTTTGTTAGGTTTTACAGTGTTGCTATAAATTTAGAAATCGACAGCTAATAATTGCGTCGCTGCCGATTCAGAAATCAACAGCGAGAACGACGTCACTGCCGATTCAGAAATCGGCAACCAATAACTGCGACAACATTCAGAAATCAGCAGACAAAAACTGCGTCGCTACCAATTCAGAAATCAGCAGTGATGGTGGAGTCATTTCAGCTTTACTTTTTTATTTTGTGTTTACATGTTAGCTTTCTAAAAAACTAAAAGTGCTTAATTTAAAGTTCTATAACTCCAGATATGGATGTCAAGGGGTCAAACCAAATCTTACTGGACATAATTGATGACATGCGGTGATGGGTAATTTTGAATGTGTTCATAACAGAACTGGGTCTTCCACCCTTAAGCAACATTGTAGATTTGTATCTTAGCTTTCTAAAGGGTTAACTCGTGCTGAAAACTGAAGTTTATAACTTTACTTATGATTAAAATAGTAAGCAGTGCTTTTAAATATATAAAAAATCTGATCTAGAAAGTGTAATAAACCAGTTGAAGGAAAACAATCGGGAAACAAAATTAATACATAGCAATGGATTTATGTGGATGAAATTGGAATGGTATGAGAATGCTTGTTATGGTCAACTTACAAGAGGTTACTAATGTTATCTCTTAATTCCAAACAGGAGAGGCACCTAAAACAAGGTTGACCGTAGTTGGAGGAACTTGGGCAATTAAAGAAGCAGGTAGATGTATCACACCTCTTCTTTTCAATTCACATCAAATTAATGCTAGGATATATATAATTATGAATTGCTAGTTATGACAAGTTTTGTACTTGAATATGGATATATTGTGCACAATGAAACTAGATGGATATATGATATGCATGATTTGTTACAAAGTTGTTGGTTGATGGTAAAAAAGTGTTAAATTAAAATTGGAAGGAGAAGTGAGAGAAAATTATCACCATAGTGTTGATGACTAAAGCTCTGTTATGAAGATACTTAGTGTCGTAACTAAAATCGTAATAGGAATAAGGCTTGGCAACCCTAGTAAGGAGGTTAAAGTCAGATTATGATTTTGATACTTAGTTACTATGAAGAGTAACTAAGGAAACAATACGGTTGGATACTTAGTTTCCAAAAGAGGGCAACTAAGGTTAGGTGTTAATACCAAGTCACTATAAGATTGGTGACTATGAATTCAGTGAAGTCGATGCTTTATTATCAAAATATCAATAATTAAGGAAGTAAATAGCGAACAAGAATTATTAGTAATGAAGAAAATAAACTATGAATATAAACCATCAATGATGAAGGAATTAAATTATAAGTAGATGTCTTACACCTATATCCTTATTAAATATACATAATTATGAAAGTTTGTTTAATTTTTGGATTTTATTTATAAATGTTGCCAAAAATAGAAACATCTAATGAAATGGGTGAGAAATGAAAACAAACTTGATTAATTATTTTGGTTATGATTAGTTAATGATATCAATGGGTTCCATTAATATCAGCATTTTCTGGATTGGATTAGTTGGTCCCGAGTACAAGAGGCTAATGATGTTAGTAGGGTTTACTAACATCATCATGATCACTCCAGGACATGGGGGAATATTGAACTTGATTAACTATTTTGGGTTAAGAATAGTTAATGATATTGATAGGCTACATCGATATCGGCAATTCCTTGAATCTTGATTAACTATTCATGGTATGAAGGCTAATGATGTCAAGGATTCTTGACATTGATATTTCCGAGGATATTTTAAAGTATTATTGGGACTTGATCGACTATTTCAGGTTAGGAATAGTTAATGACATCAATGGGTTACATTGATATCGGCATTCACGATAAACTTGATTAATTGGTCCTAGTAAGGGAGACTAATGATAGTAATGAGATTCATTCGTATTGGCATTACAATTCCAAGGTTTGTGGGAAGAAAAAATTGATTAGCTATTCAGTAAAGGATAGTTAGTGATACTAATAAATTGGTATCGACACTTTCTTTAAGGAATTGTCTTTTGGTATTAACATATGATATTGGTTAGAAATTAAGGGTGTAATGGAAAATGTTAGTGAATTCATGAGAAAGAAATCCTAAAAGGACCAAGTGGGGAATCGTAAAGAAATATGAATGTATGTTAATCTTGAATAAATTGCTTAATTACCAATGTTAATATTTTTTTCCATGATATTTATTATCTAATGTTATATTTTTTAGGTTTGGCATACTCACGACATGAGTGATTTTTAGATCTTTCTATCCTTTTGTTATCTAGTTTTAAGTGAATGCTTATGTATTTTGTATCTTAAGAAACTGTCATGACTTGATTTGTAATAATATCTTTCAAATTGAATGTATAAACTTAAATTATATTTTCATGTATTTATATTTTACATGTATATTTGTTTATTTATTTAGTGTCATCTAATATTTCATTTCTATTGTAGTTGCATTGATGTGAGTTGTTGGAATTGAGACCTGAGATGATTGGGTCATGATTGGATAATGGTTAACAGAAGTGAAACAAGTTGTTTGTCGATAACTTGGGACTTCCTAGTATAGGGGAGACTCTACCAAAATTTTAATAGAAATTTTGGTGGACCTTTGCATGAATTAAAAAAAAGAAAGAATTTACTATGTTTTTCCTATATTACAATTGGTGTGTTGTCCCAGTAATCAGGACGTTACATGTTGTTTCTAATTCAAACATGTTTGTTATTAACAATGTGGTTTATATGGACCAAAAACTGGAAGTTTAGAGACCTAGAAGGTTAATTTTTTGGTTTGGCAATAATCCATGTTTTCTAGGCAACCTGGTTTTATGTTCATATTCATTTGAACAATGCCTTGAGAACTAGTTTAAGGTTTCTTTTTAAGTTTATTTTGATTTCTACATGTTTGTACATCATCATTAGTCAATAATCTATGTTTATTAATCAATAACACGTTTTTAAGTGTTTTAATCTTAGGGTTTGGTTTTGGACCAAAACCTTCTTTCAAAAAAATCGTGTTAATTTAATAATAATCGAAGCAAATGGACCCTTAATTCTTGATCTATACTTGATTGCAAATAAAATCTTGCCTTTTATTACTTGAAATCTAGTCTAGTTTGATGTTTATGTTGCTAGGTTTGAATTTGAATGTTTTTCATTTTTCTTAGTGTTTGATATGTTTTCGTAAGAAAGTTTTATAATTTTTGTGCTTTTTTTAGTTTTGATTTTATTTTGGTTTAAATCTCTGTTTTGGTTTAGTTTTTTGTTAAACCTTGGTTTTTGGTTCGGGTCATGGTTGAATCAATGTTTTCGAGTCTACCCGATCGGGTCAAAATTGGGTCACTTGGTAAAGACCTGTTTGGTTTGCTAATATTTTTGTAAAAAGGTTTTGGCCGAAGGGATTATTTGACAAGCGCACTTTTAGACCTATTTTGATCGTTTTGTTTTTTAATAAAAGTGGGTTTTGCCAAATAGACCCAAGTAAATTCAAAAAAAAATTATTTGTGGGTTCCTTACACCTTTTTCAAACACTTTTATATCAGGATAATATACTTACACTGTAAAATACAGGTCTGGTATTAAAATACCTACTTTTCACTGAAATTTAAAAAAAAATAAAAAAAAATAAAAAAATCTTCTCATTTCAAAAATATAAAAAATGTGTTTTATTTAGTGTGCATACAGCCAAGTCTCTCAAAAAATAAAAATAAAAAATCGTATTTTGAAAAAAATAAAAATATATGGTAAGTTTTAGCACTTTTTTTATATACTTAAAAAAATATTTTTTCATGTATTTTTGGATTTAATAAACAATTTATTAAATTTATGAGAACTTGGTCAATATTTCACTACCCCTATAAAAATTTTAATTCATGAGATTTATTGGTCAATATTCTAACATAAATGTTAAATCTCCAAGTAGGCTGGTATTTAAATACTAGAAGTTGGTTAGAAAATTCTCAAAATTATTATGAATATGCACCAATTCTAATTGAGAGTATTTTTCATCAGAGTACATGAGTTGTGAAAAACTCTTTCACCTTCCATGATAGTTGAACCCTGTTAGGGCACCTACATGGATTTTATTTATAAGAATTTATCTAGGCATACGAGCCTATAATAAATTCGAAATGTCAGTTTTATTCATAAGAGTAAAAGTTTTTTAGCCATTTACTGACCATCATTTAAAAACCAATCAAAACCTTTAAACCACATGAAGACCACACAATGCAGCTTACCTTAGGTATGATGCTATAACAACATGGCTTTTCAAGCCAAAACAATGGTATTTTTTATTTTTTTTATACATACTTGACATAACATCACATTGGATTTCAATGAACTTGTTTCCTCTCATTATCGAGATGCAATTCATACATCAACATCAATTTACATCATGTTTAAAAGTAAAACTTACATATACACATAATATTATGATTGCCTAATCACAAGTTTGCATTAAAATAAACATACATGGACATGAGTTTGCATTTTTATCCTACTAATAGTCATCATGGATTGAAACAAAAGCATCTAATGATAGTTATACATTCAGTACATTTTGTTCATACAAAATATATCGTGATTTAAAATGCAACTACATGGTTCCTTGCAAAAGTAGGTTCCTGGGTATTGGTTTTCTAGGCACCTCGTTGGTGTGATGTCCCTGCTACAGTACAAAACATTTATAAGAATGCGATTACTTAATAATAATAAGCAGTCTAGTAGTTTAATGAAGAATTAACATTATCCCATGTTTGAAGCTTAACATTCATATTTCCTTTATGTACTTGGTATGCACAACTTATAGTACATATAAATGCATCAATTCTTGCAATCAGCCATGATCTTAAATCTGGCTATCCTCTTAAGGCATCATTAGCCGAGGTTAACTATTCACTCATCCCGGTCATCCACTTTGGATGCCATTAGCCGAAGGTAATCAACCATTTATCCCGGTCATCCATTCGAAAGCCATTAGCCGAAGCTAATCAACGAATGTCATTAGTCGAAGCCAATCAACCATTTATCCCGACCATCCATTCGAATGCCATTAGTTGAAGCTAATCAACCATTTATCCCGGTCATCCATTCGAATGTCATTAACCGAAGCTAATCAATCATTTGTCCCGGTCATCCATTCGAATGCCATTAGCCGGAGCTAATCAATCATTTTTCAACATTTACTCATTTGGTAGTTTGGTATTTGTACTAACACAATACAATAACATTCATGATAGAGTATTTTGTAAATCAATGTTATGAAAAAGGAAGGTGAAAGTCACCTACCTGCTGCACCTGCGGGTGGTCTTTGTCCTGACAATGGTCCGATCCCGGCCACACCACCTTTCGAATCTAAGTTTATCTGGACAGTTTGGTAGAATTCCTTCTCTCCTTCTTCCGGTTCTCCTTCTCCTTCTTTCTCTCCCGGTTCTCTTTCTTCTATCAGTTTCTTCCCACCCATTCCCACCCCTTATCCCTTCCCTCTAAGCAGTTGTTCAGCCTTCACTCAAGATCTCAACTCTCTTTTTCTCTCATACGTTCAAAGAGGTACTCTTTGCTAGTTTTGGTTTAAGTTTTTGTTGAGAAGGAGGAAGAGAAGAGAAGCATGCAGCTGGACATGCAAATGTTGCTGCCAGACTTTGGAAAGAGGAAGTGTCACCTTCTCTCTCTCCTAGCATTTATACTTCACATGAAATGAGGTGGGGTGTTTGGGGTTGGTTTAAATGTGTTCTTGTCCCTGTTTTGGTCTATCTAAAACTGGTTTTACCCCTCCCTCTTAGCTCCTTAAGACAACCTGATTGTTTTCTAAACTTTCAATTAGATTGAGTTGCTGCCGATTCAAAAATCGACAGTAAAAACTGTCTTTGCCGATGTAGAAGTCGACAACGAATATTGCGTAGCTGCCGATCCAGAAGTTGTTTGGACTTTCATTTTTTTAATTTTTTTTGGTGTTTACATTCTCCCACCCTTAACATGAATTTCATCCTTGAAATTTAAGATTTCATAATCCATACCTGATAACTCAAATAAATTAGGGTACCTCATTTTAGACTCCCTCTCCCAAGTTTCCTCTTCTATTTTAGCATTTCGCCATAAGATTTTGATGATGATGATCTTTTTGTTTCGTAGCTCCTTCACTTCCCAATCTAGTATCCTTGCGGGCCTCAATTCGAGCATTAAGTCTTCCTTGACTTCTACTGGAACTTGAGGTAGGATCCGGGTGGGGTCCACGCCAGCCTTCCTTAACAATGAGACATGGAACACATCATGGACCTTGGCTAACTGTGAGGGCAAGTCTACTTTATAGGCTACTAGCCCCACTCGCTACAAGATTTTGAAGGGTCCGATGAAGCGGGGAGTTAACTTCCCTTTCAATCTGAATCGTAACATGTTATTCCACGGGGCTACCTTCAGGAACACCTGGTCTCCCGCACTGAACTCGAGAGATGTCCTCCTCATATCAGCATACTTCTTCTGTCTATCCTGTATGGCTTTGATACGATCCCTGATGGTTCTCACTTCCTCCGTCGTGACTTGAACCAACTCCGTACCATATAACTTCCAATCCCCAACTTCTTCCCAACATAAAGGAGTCCTGCACCTCCTACCATACAAGGCTTCATAAGGGGCCATCCCTATTGTGGCTTGGTGACTATTGTTATATGTGAACTCCACCAATGTTATGTGTTCCTCCCAGTTTCCTTCAAATTCTAGCACACATGCCCATAATAGGTCTTCCAAGACCTGGACGACTCTTTTCGATTGGCTATTAGTTTGAGGGTGAAACACAGTGCGCATGTCCAATCTTGTCCCCAAGACATGTTATATGCTCGGCCAAAGTTGAGAGGTGAACTTAGGATCTCGATCCGATACAATGGACACTGAAATCCTATGAAGTCGTACCACCTCGTTTATGTAGATCTTGGCAAGCTTGTCTACCGAGTCGGTCATCTTTATGGGCAAGAATAGTGCAAATTTCATCAATCGATCTACGATGACCCATATTGCATCATTTCCTTTCCTCCCTTTAAGAAATCCCGACATAAAATCCATGGTGATCATCTCCCACTTCCATTCTGGAATTTGTAATGGTTGTAATGGTCTCGCGGGCCTTTGGTGTTCAACCTTGACTTTTTGACATATCCCGTACTTAAACACATACTCAGCTATTTCCCTTTACATATTAGGCCACCAATAGAGGTGTTTCAGGTCTCAATACATCTTAATGCTACTAGGATGCATAGAGAACTTGGACTCATGTGTTTCTCGTAGAACCATCCGTGTGACTGTTTCTTTATTAGACACGTACAACCACTATCCCATTATCAATGATCCATCATTCGCTATCTGAAATGGCATTTCTACCCCAACCTCCAAGTTCTTCCTAATCTTGGACCCCTCATTGTAACGGAATTGGGCTTGTAGATCTGTTCCCGATATGTTGGTCGCACCAATAGTTGGGCTACTAACCCACCTTCTGCATTAATGCCTAATTTTGCACCCATCTCTTTCATTTTCGTTAATTGCCGATCCTTTCCCACTGTTGGCTTACTTAGGGCAGCTTTATTTTTGCGACTGAAGACATTTGCCACCACGTTTGCTTTCCCCGGGTGGTATTCTATAGTGCAGTCATAATCTTTAATGAGCTCTATCCACCATCTTTTCGCATATTCAACTCCTTTTGCGACATTAGATACTTCAGGCTTTTATGATCAGTAAAAATTTAGGTTCGAGACCCATACAAGTAGTGTCTCCATATCCTCAAGGGAAATACTATAGCAACCAACTCCAGGTCATGCACCGGGTAGTTCACCTCATGAGTCTTTTACTACCTCGATGCATAGGCAATCATCTTTCCATGTTGCATCAAAACACACCCTAATCCCTTCCCCGAGGCATCATTACAGACTACAAAACCCTCGATCCCTGAGGGAAGTGTTAACACTAGAGCGGTGGTGAGCCTCCTTTTCAATTCTTAGAAGCTTTCCTCATATTCTTCTTACCATACCCATTTCTTATTCTTCCTAGTTAGCTAGGTCAAAGGGGTTGCAATCAGGGAAAACCCTTCGATAAATCTCCAGTAGTATCCTGCAAGTCCTAGGAAACTACGTATTTCAGTGACCGAAGTCGGTCTTTCCCATTTCAAGACTGCTTTGACTTTCTGAGGGTCTACGAGAACACCTTTAGCTGAAATGACGTGTCCTAGAAATGTCACTCTCTATAGCCAAAATTCACATTTACTCAATTTTGCATACACTTGGTGATCTCTTAAGGTTTGTAAAGTCTACCTCAAATGTTCTTCATGCTCCTAGAAAGAATTCGAGTACATCAGTATATCATCAATGAATACCACCACAAACTTATCAAGGTATGGTTGGAAAACCTAATTCATTAAGTCTATGAAGAGGGTTAGGGCATTCGTTAACCAGAACGGTAGCACCAAAAACTCAGTGTTCATAACGGTTTCTGAATGTGGTCTTTGCTACATTTGCTTCTTTAATCTTTATTTGATAGTACCCTGATCTTATATCTATCTTCGAAAATGCCCTCGCTCCCTTTAATTAATCAAATAAATCATCTATCCAAGGTAACAAGTACTTATTTTTCATCGTTATTTTGTTCAACTATCAATAGTCAACACAAAGTCTATAGGTGCCATCTTTTTTTCTTACGAATAGAACCAACACTCCTCGAGGAGAATTACTGGGCTGTATAAAGCCTTTGTGACACGACCAAAAGATTGATGTCTTCTCCCAAGTGTAGGAGTATCGAAGTAATAAATAACCCAGCAAGACCGGGGTCGAACCACAGGGAGGTTAACTATATAAATTATAAATAATAATAATAATAATAATAACAACAACAACAACAATAATAAGTTAAAGAGGACTTTGAGATGTAAGATTAATGTGAGGATTAAACAATGATAAAAACAATTGTCAATGTTAGAGGATCCACTAATGGTATTTCAAACAAGTATAGTATAAACTCTTATTACTCAACTGGAAACCACACACAAAGGAAGTTCCAATCGGATTATAAATTATTAACATGATTACATTAGTTATCTTATCCGAGTAATGCTAATACTTGTAAATGTTGTCAGGCATTCATGATTATAACTTATGTTAACAACAAATCAAGTTCCTTTCATAGCACAGGTGTCGGTTATACTATACGCAGGGGTGGAGCAAGACAAAAAAATTAGGGGGGGCCAAATTATAAATTAGAGGGATCAAATTTTTTTTTTATTATTTCTATTAAATATTTACAAGGGAGGGGCATTTCTTTGCAGGGGCCCCCTACCAGCCCCCCTCCCTCCGCCACTGACCATACGGTTTGGGCTATGAAAGTGCCAAGTATTTGTTGTACCAAGGGTTATACAACATAAATCTAGATTAACCATTTAACAAGCAAAGTATTAAAAGTGAACAAGATAACAAATATAAAACATGTTAGTATTAAACATTAAAGTCCATGTTGAGTTTACACTATACTTATTCTTACACCATTAGTGTAACCTTTTCACCTTGACATAATAAACTTAGCTAAACATAATGAAGAAGAGAAACATAAATAAACAAGATAAGAACATAAATAAGATATAAGTTAACTAAGTAAAGGAAAGGAAATGAAAAGCATAAACAAGAGATTAATATAAACAAAACTTAACATTACAAAAATATAAAGAGAGAACAAGAACATGATCTTGATCTAAAAACCAAGATGCCTAAATACATGACAAATGCCTCTTTTTATAGGTCAAAATTTAGAACTATTGATTTGTTGACTAATTGTTAAGTGGATGGCCACATCTTGACTTAGTGACAATCCTTATCTTCTTGTTTACCAAAAAGTCATTGATAACGTCATAATTTGAACCGACTTAAATCATGAAAGTTATAGGAAATTGTCTCAGCTTTCAAAGAAAAAAAGTTGAGGTCATTTGAACTTCTAGAACTTGAGATATGGGCTGAACACTGAACAGTGTCTGGGCTGCAGAACAGATTTGGACTTCTCCATTGTTGCTATAATTTGGACTTGAAAACAGCCTTTTTAAATCTGGGACACCTCATGAAAGTTTTAGGCCTATGTCTTAGCTTTCCATCCATATAAGGCAGACCTAAATCCAAGATCTGCAGCTCCAGATATGTCCCAATGACCGAACAATGTTCCAGTTTGGATTGAACCAACATCTCTTTTCTAAGTTTGGCCCTCTCTTTATCCTTTTAATTTCTGTACTTAAACTCATCAATCAATCCTTTCATTTATGTGATAGGCCTGCATTTAAGATGAACATTTACCATAAATTAAAGGTATCTTATCATATCATACTTGTTATTATAAAACATACTTTAGTTGAGTTATTGATACTTCAAGTGCAAAATGATGATATAAAACCTTGATAAAAATGCACTTTTAAGTACTAATCACTTTGTCTAACAATTTCCTGTGGTTGAGTCTTTAACTTGTTGAGTTCTGTTGGAGCCATCTAGTATGGTTGTTGGGCTATAGGTGAGACTCTAGGGAAAGTATCTATAGACACTTTTACCTCTCGCTCTAGGGGTAATCTTGGTAGTTCTTCAGGGAACACGTCCAGGAATTCCTTCACCACAGGAATATCCTTCAGTTATGGACCTTCATCATTAGAGTTTAAGATGTATATGAGGTATCCCATACATCCCTTTTCTCAAAAGTAACTGAGATGTTACAACCGATACTACGGTGATTGGTTTGAGAATTCTCTCTCCTTCGAAAATCATCCTCTCACCCTCAAGTGTTTGGAATGTAACAGTTTTAGCATAACAATCTATTAGGGCCTTGTATTTACTCAACCAATTCATGCCTATAATTATGTCAAAATCATGCAACTCCAAGGGAATCAAGTCTACTTATGTTTCATACCCAGATAGACTAACCCCCACACCTACATATACAATATTTGTTTCAACCATGTTTTCCATTGGAGACCCAATTACAAACCCTTTTTCTACTACTTCTACTCCCTTTCTCAATTTAGTGACAATTCTCCTGGAAATGAATAAGTGGGTGGTACCCATATCAAACAACATATGCACACTGAAATTACTCATTAGTAGTGTACCTATCACCACATCCGATGCAACCCTGACTTCCTCCTGTGTCAAGTGGAAGACCCTCCCTAGGGTTTGATCATTTTGTGCCCTCGATCTCCCTTGATTGGAGTTTGCTCTTGATTGAGAAGATCTCACTGGTCTATTCATGGTGACTGACTGTTGATTGTGCATCAAAAATATCATTAAGTCTCTTATTTTACATATGTATTATGTATTTATTGTTTTTATTTGGGTTTTTTTATAATATGTGCTTTTTAATAATGAAGTTTCTTTTAATGTTTCGATAGGTTTTTGGAGATTAAATGAATTATTTCAGAGAATTTAACATCGGAATTCAAAACAAAGAATTGAAGAGAAATTTAGTTGAAGATTGAAGCAAATCTTGGTTCAAATAAGTGCTCTAAATTTGCCCCAAAATCAATTCTATTCCAATCCTAGAAAAGATTATCATATGATCCATTTCAAGCCCAAACTTGTCTTATGTTGTGTGCAAACTTCAACCATCAAACACTCAAGGTTTCAATGTCAATCTTAGCCCAAATAATAGGTACATTTGTATCCTTATTTGATGCTTAAATTTTGCCCCAAATTAGCCCAAGCACAATCCATGATCTTACAAGTCCACACAACAATAACATTTGATTTATTTTGGGCAATCTATTAATCCAAGAAGGCAAGACATGTATGGAAAGCTGTAGGGGAAAATGTTACATTATTTTGGGTCAAAAGGAAGAAAGAGTCAGCTCAAAAGGGAGGAAGAAAATCGTGCACCAAAGTGTTCTCCAAGCTGCCTAAGTTGACTTTCCAGAACACCTTTCGGTGTTGTAGCCATAACTTTTGACTCAGAGATCGAAATGAGCTGTTCTTTAATGATCTGGAAAACTAACAGAATTTCCTATAAATATGTCTCTAATAGCCATTTCTAGAAGAGGCTTCTAAGAGGGTCGAATTGCTGTCCAAAGTTAGAGTCAGATTTGTGTTAGAATTTTTACTGAAATTGTGTTGTGATCTTCTTTGTAGATTTTGGTTCTTTAGTTTGTAAAACTTATTATTTCAGTTTGATTCAAGTTATTTCATGTTTATTGAAGTGTTCTTATATATAATCATGGTTGCCTAATCTCTTTCTTGGATCCAAATCAAGGATGATGGTGGTTGAGGTGAGTTCTTTAAGATATGAATGAATCTTAATGTTTATCTTCTCATTTTCTTCATGAATGTTTTATTATTGCAAAGAAATTTT
>Ga0307515_10010629_pt1 | contig 17601 bp, 6 predicted proteins | sample 17_EM_MG_FD_194513 | JGI IMG/M metagenome (GOLD analysis project Ga0307515, IMG submission 194513) | Populus trichocarpa ectomycorrhiza microbial communities from riparian zone in the Pacific Northwest, United States - 17_EM | ecosystem: Host-associated > Plants > Roots > Unclassified | place...
AATAAGATACGTACTGAACCTCCTGGTAAAAAATAAAAATAAAAATAAAATAATGAAGAGATGGATTCCTAGTAAAGAAGATGATGTGCTCCCTCTAAAGCTGCTAAGACTTGATCTTAAATTACACTCTGCTACAAAAAAATAAAATAATCTTAAATTCGTTCAAAAATATTGTTTGTTCATAAGAAAAAAAAAACAAAAAAACAATTGAATTATAGGCTTATCAATGCATTTTTGAACATCGGTTCATCACACCCCTGTACAAAAATATTTTACTATAAACCATTTAATAGGTGATCCAGTAATAAAAACTTGGTATCAGGAGCTTTGTTTTCCCTATGATTTCATGTTCGAGTTCTATGGTTGCTAATATGATGGCCACTGGAGATTTACATGGTCGTTAATTTCAGGGTCTGTGAGATTAATTAAAATACGCATAAACTTACACCCATGTTAATAAAAATAAAAAAAATATATTGATACATCTTTTGAAAACTGGAATATCACACACTCCTAGAATAAAAAGAAGAAAAACCTAAATTTAGAAGAAGAAGAAGAAGAAGAAAGTTTTGCTTATTATTTGATTCTCAAGTAGGGTCCAGCTAAAAAAAGAGAGAGGCAAATAAGGAAGCAGTTGAAGATCTCTATCTGCTCGCTCCCCATTCATCAGGATGCATGGCAAATCCATGAGAACAGCTTTCATCATCAATCCTTTTCACGGCAGCATCATCATGGACAGGCAAAGGGAACAATACAAGAGCAAGAGAATGAAAGCCATTTTGCATAAGCAACAAAGGATTGCATCACTGTGCTCTCTCTTTTTTCGTCGATGAAAGCCATTTTGCAGAAGCCATTTTTCATGTTCTTGCTTGTATCCGATAAAAGCTTACCAGGCCCCATAAAAAAATAAGGACATGCTTGCCTTGAGCCAATCTCCTCCTTCCCTTTTCTAGACAATATATATATTTTTTAATTTCCCTGGCACCTTAATTTTACTTGCCATTCACTCAAAATTAAACAAAAGAAAAGAAAACTGCTAATAAAATGATGGCAATAATACCATCTCTTGTCCCTTTCTCTGTCGAAAATAGAAAAAAATAATGAAAAGAGAGGATAGAGAAAGAGAAAGGAAAACCCCTCCCACTTTCCGCTTTATTTAATTAATTAATTAATTTATTTATTTTTCCACCAGATTCCAACCAAAACATCAATATCTTTTATAATCTATCATAAAATACAATTCTACAATAATCATTACGCGCGCACGCACATTTATATTCATCAATGCCAACTTTCTTTTTGTTATTAAATTCTTTCAAATTGCAATTCTTATTATTGTTTTTCTAATCATATTTCGGACAGACTTAGGAAGGTTAAGAACTAAATTAGCCCAACAACAACTAAAAAACAAAACAAACTTTTCTATTATTTTTTATGACAGAGAAAAAAAAAAAAAAACCATTTTCCAATCCAAACCACCCCCACTAATTCAAAAATCCAAATTCACCTTCACAGCTTAAATCCAATCTTTCCTTCTCCTCTCATCGCCCTCTTTACTCCAAAAAAAAGAATAAAAATTTAAAACACAAATTTTCTTTTCCTTGTGCTTTTTTCCTTAAAACCTCAGTTAAGTTCTGTTTCTGCTTAACCTGAGCTCTCTAATCTCAGAAATTAAGCTAAAAAAAAGCTCAAGTTTTTATTTATTTTTTCTTTTTTCTTTCAAGATTAATTTCTCCTGTAAAAAGCTCTCTCTTCTACCTCATACTCAGCTTTCCTTTCATTTTTTTGTTCCTTTCTGGGTTTTAAATTTTGGAGCTTGTTTTTTTCCTCTTAAAAAGGATGATTTTTTTAGGTTTAATTCTCAATGAAAATTTGAACTTTTTTAATATTTTGAGATGATTTGAGCTCAAAATCAAAATGAGTTTTTAGGAAAGATTTTCATAAAAGAAAAATCTCCTTTAAAGGGTTTAAGCATGGAAACAACTGTGAGTAGTAACAGTGGTGGCGCGGGGGTAACAGTGGTGGCATCCGATGCTCCTTCAAATTACCAAATCGCTCCTAGGTCCGACAGCAACCCGAATTCAACACCTGGATCTGCGCCACCTGCTCCGCCGCAAGCTCCACCTCCCCACCCGTCGCCCGCGGCGGCGACTATGCCATTGAAGAAGAAGAGAGGGAGGCCTAGAAAGTATGGTCCAGACGGGAGTGTCACCATGGCTTTGTCTCCGAAGCCGATTTCGTCGGCGGCTCCAGCACCATCTCCTCCGGTGATTGATTTCTCAGTTGTGAAGCAAAAGAAAATAAAGCCAGTGAGCAAGGCCAAGTTTGAGCTGGAGAATTTAGGTAAGGAACGGAGAAGTTTGTCAATTTATTTATTCCCTTTTGAGCTAAAGTGTTTTTTGTGCTTAAAGTTTGAATCTTGGTAAGAAACTTGACATTTTTATAGGTAACCTTTTGAGCTTAATTGTTTTTGTGCTTGTTTTAGGTTTTAAGTTTGGATCTTTGATGTTTTTATATGTTGTTTTTTGTGTTGTCTGTTTCAATGTTAGAGAAAGTCGGGTGGTTTTTAGTACAGGTTCTGTGAACGTGGGACCTGTGAAATGATGCTTCAGTTGAGATCTTGATATGTGTGTTTGAGTGTGTGTGGTGGGTTTAGAAAGAGAACGAGGGTATGTGAGTTGGTGTGTGGTAATGAGGGAATCTTGTTATGAGGGTGTTATTTTGGCACTTATGAACCCTTTTTTGGGGAAGAGAATTTGTGGAAGGTACTGTTGTTGGGTACTTGCTAAAAGACCGGTAAAGGTCTGCTGCTGTGTTATGGTTTAAACAAAATTGGAATAGAGAGATCTCACCGATTTCCTTCCTAAACAATGGAGGAAGTTTTTTTAGTTTCCATGTTTTGCTGATATTTATGGTGGTTCTGTTTACCGTGTTTTGTATTCTGGATATTTTTGTGGCTAGTTTTTAGATTCTTGTTCCTTATGCTGTGTGATCATTTCCTGCCAAATGGGTCTGGATGTAAGTTGCCGAACTTGGCCTCTTTTATCATGGTGGGCTGCTTGCTCACTTGCTGAAATTGGCCTTCTCTCCCCGAGCAGTTCTCAAGGTTCTTAATATCCATGTAGCTACTACATGAATCATATAGAAGAGAAGAATTGTGGTCAACTGTGACTAAGCACGCACAATCTAGTTACGTAGTTGTGAGTTTTGACTTCTTATCTCTTCCATCTCCGGTTGAGTTGGGCTACTTGGTTGCTTCCTGGAATACAATTTTCTAGCTTAGATGATAGAGAGCGAAGATGGGAGTAATTATTTTGTAGTTCTCTATCGACCTGGGTAACCAGCTTCATGGGTGCTGCATTACTTGGAACTTTTTTCAAATTGCAGCAGAGACCATAAAATGCATGGCTGTCTTTTGAACATGTCATCAGTAGAATGAAGTGCCATCTATTCCCAACAAGCCATTGACAGTTTACTTTAGGCAAGACACTTCATTTCTTCATAGTTAATTGAAAATTTGCATATTATTTATCAAGTAAAAAGGGTTTTGCTTGACATTTTCTATAATCCCTCCTCAATTTACCTGGTGTTTGATTATTTCACAGACAAAATCCATGAGTTTGAACTCTTGAGACCACCTCTACTGGGCAGTCTAAGCTCATGAATGATTATCTTGCTACCCCTTTAGCAACAGTGCTTCAATTTCTGGCATTCCTGTTTTCTTTCTGTTTTCAAGTAGCAGTGTTGAATCTGATGCATAGAATTGAGATTCCTGCTCATGAGTAATCAGGTAGCTTAGATGGTGCATTGGTTTTACCCCCCTTGGAGGATTGTTCCATTTGCATGAAACACCATAATAGCTTTACATAATTATCTAGAAATCGGGTCATAAGACAATATCCTTAAGCCCTTCTCTTAATTAGAGAGATTCTGTACTTAGAGAGGCTCTTCTTTTGCTATGAGATGGCTTTGAGCTTTTCCTTTGGTTGTTTGAGTTAGTTACCTACACCCATGCCCTATAGGTTGAGGAGCCTTTAACAACTGTTGCTGAGAACTTCTGCCTGGAGGTTGAAGAGTCCCCAAATATCTTTATGCTGGTACTCAAGTCATACCAGTTATTGATGCATGAGACTTTTCTATGATTATGCAATTTTTAAGTTCTTGATGGTCTGCAGAAATGTCACTTTTTTTTATTGGTAATGCTGCCTTAGAAAGCAATACGAGCTGTTTTTCTCTGGCCATGCCACCATAAGGTTTCATGTAGTCTTTTTCCACATCAATGGGGTCTCCTATTGCCGAAAAGGCCACCCTAAATATGATGTTTTGCCTGCTTTTCTTTTCAAAGCAAGAATTCTGAATTTGAAATTTCTGAAATTTTCTGCCTTGGTTTTCCTATTACCTTTGAGGTGCATTATGTTGCTTGAAGTCTGTGAATTGAGATTCTGATTGCGGAATGAGAATTTCCGTGTCTTGGTTGCTGATGCTTTGGCAATTTGATCTTCTAGGTGAATGGGTTGCATGCTCTGTAGGTGCAAATTTTACTCCCCATATCATCACAGTCAATGCGGGCGAGGTACATAACCACTGAATTTTTGTATTTATTTCTAGTATTGACATTGCATTTTTTTTCCTTTATGGCCATTTGTTCGTATAAGTGCAAACATAACATGAATTTCGTGTTAAAAAACTGTCGCTGGGATTTGAGCAACTGTAAACATTAATCAGGATGTCATATATTTCCAAAATAGAGAAGGCAGAAAAAATTGATTAAAAACTTTGCTTTATGTAACATTCCCTGATATCCGGTGAAATAGCCTGGAAGTTGCAAAAACATTATTTTTTGTCATAACTTCTGAGATTGAATTATATGTTTTCCTATGATTCAAGGATGACTTACATAAATAGATTATCATTTTGGTTGTTTAGGATGTCACAATGAAAATCATATCATTTTCCCAACAAGGTCCTCGAGCTATATGCGTGCTCTCAGCTAATGGTGTGATCTCCAGCGTTACACTTCGTCAGCCTGACTCTTCAGGGGGTACACTAACATACGAGGTGATGCATTTTATCCTTCCTTATGTACAATGATTTCTTTAAAACAATGGTTTGCCTTTACCTTAAAGGTGCACTTCTGTACAAAAGTTCAGCAACTGCACTTCTACATTAAGAGTTTCTAACAATTCTAATCAGGAAATCTGTGTCATTCAACTCTTTATAAAATGAAAAAGAAACATATGCTTGTGGTTGGTGATGTGTTCCATGCTGGGATTCATCATAAGCTCGTGTTTAGAATTAATTCTCTTCTCCTGCTGCTTTTTATACTTGGGTTACGATGCTGGTTGTTCATCTAAAATAAAGGTCTTAGTTTAAACCTTTAGAAGTTCTTCAAAAGTGGATGTTAACATGGTCCTGGAGTCACATTTGTAAAGTGGGATCTTTATCTACTTTGCTCCTCCTCTTACTGGTGCCCTTTGAACTTGTAAACTACTTTTCCTCACTAATTCAATATTGGATTTGTAATAACACTTTAGGACCATTTGTTAACTACCTAATCCTAGCACCTCACGTTGCTTGTACTTTTTTATTTTTAATATCTATTTATCAATCTTTTCCCCTTGATTTTTCCAGGGTCGCTTTGAGATATTGTCTTTATCTGGTTCATTTATGCCCACTGAAACTGGAGGAACAAGAAGCAGATCTGGTGGGATGAGTGTTTCATTAGCAAGTCCTGATGGAAGAGTTGTAGGTGGTGGAGTTGCTGGTCTGCTGGTAGCTGCAAGCCCCGTACAGGTTGTTTTTCCAATTTAACTGTTCTCCCCAATCCCAGTGCACTATCTAAACTGTGGTGTTAAACCTATGTCAGAAGTAATAATCATCATGGATGGCTTTTGAGACAGAGTTTGATATTCCTTTTCCTTTTCTTCTTGTTAATTGATTAGGTTGTAGTAGGTAGTTTTCTGGCTGGGAACCAGCATGAGCAGAAGCCAAAGAAACAGAAGCATGATTCGTTATCAGGTGTCATGCCGACTGCTGCCATTCCTATTTCTATTGCTGATCCTAAATCCAACTTCTCATCTCCCTCATTTCGAGGAGATAGTTGGTCTCCTTTGCCTCCGGAATCAAGGAATAAGCCGGCTGACATTAACTTAACTTTGCCAGCAGGGTAATGGGGTTCACCTCAATTGTGCATCAAAAGGCTTGTCACTGACGACAATGGCATTCAACCTCCAATCTTATAATCTCACCTTCAAGTGTTGTTTTATCTGTAATTTTATCAACAATTTATCAGTACTGGCATGTCGATTTTACCTATTTTGTTTTTCAGGTAGAATTTTAGTTAGCTGATTCGTTAGGCCCCTGTTGCTGTTGTGCCATGTAGAATAGCTGATGTAATATTTACCCCCTAGAGTAGCCTTTCTCGGGATTGATGGACTCTTGCAAATTGCTGTTATTTCTAACATTTCATCTACTCTTTTTAAAGGCTGCTAATGTTGCTCTGCGTGATGCAATAGTGCAACTTCTTAGAAATAGTTGTAATGGCATTTTCAACTATTTTTATAATTTTTTTTCTCGTTATGCTTTGAATGTATTTATTTTTAATTATTTTTCCATGTAATCATACAGGTTCAGTTTATCGCAGCTGTTTAAGATTCTCTGTATTTTTGCAGTTCCAGATCAATATATAAACAATTTTCAATGCCAGAAACCAAAGCAAAGCTAACAAAGAAAGGCAGAGGTGTTGATTTTTTTATGTTCTCTCCCCTATCTGGTTGCAAAACTGCAAGTGGGTCTTCCATAAATGTACAGTACTCCCACTAAAGTCAGCTCCCTATCAACATCAGCATGTCAATGAGATCAAGCATTTCAGATGCAACGTCCAAAGAGTTCTAAATTCCCTGGAAGCGCACGCATATACGGCACGTAACTGGTTGTTTTTAGCGTAGTTATTGAGCTCAGTCATGGGTTGACCGACATGTAGCTAGGTTTTAGGGGTTAAGCTGAATTAACTTAGAAAAATTAAAGAAAATAAAATATTTAAGATTTTAATATTTTATATAATTTTTTTTGAAACAATACATTTAAATATAGATTATTAAAAAAAATATAAAAAATGATTTTTACTATAATTATCTCACATCAAAGAGTTAAGAAACAATTATAATGAATATAAGATATATATAAAAAAATATGAACGGTACATTGAGCTCGGGCTACCATGTCCGAGCCCACTTTTCTTGGCCCCAACTGTACATTGAACTCGAGTTACCAAACCCGAGCCCAAGGGTTTTTTTGGGCCTATTTTGGAGGAATGTTTTAAGTCTATTTTGAGAGGTGTTTTAGGTTTATTTTATTTGGATCCATCAGCAGCCCCCAAGTCTTTGTGGTATTAATCCGTAAATATTTATAAAAATATCCAGTTATCATGATGATTTTATTAAATTTTTTTCATTTGAGAAGAGGGGTTGAAATCTCAGGTAATAAACTGTAGAGCCCGTGTGGAAAGAAGAGCCCGTGTGGAAAGGTGTGCACCATATTTGAAAAAAATTCTAAATATATAAAGGAAAATCATGAAGGAACTCATGTTTAGAAAAAAATCTTAGGAGTGAGGTGACATATAAAATATACGAGACTTAAATATTTTTATAAGAGATCAAGAAAATTTATGGGAATTGTTTTTTTAAAAAAGCAGAAATTTTTTTAAAAGGCAGAGAGTAACAAATCTATTTCTTTTAAAATTAATTAATTTAAAATAAAAAATAATTCGAAATTTTTCAAAAACGTAGTTTAACCGTATAGCCAAATACATCCACAATCTAAGAAGCTCTGCGGAAGTTTCTACCTTATGATTGAAAACTTGGGTCGCTAGAAATAATGACCTAAACTTCTGTGAAATTAAGTGTCATATACCATACCAATTAAAAAAACAGCAATTTCCGAGAATCACACATCGGTTGGCCTCACGTATAACCCCATGCAACTATATAATGGAAACCCCATTGCAAATTATTTAGAAAAGCACTTATTTGCTTAGCTGTATCATCTATTTTTGTACAAGGAAATGAAGCTCGTTGCGTTACCAGTGTCTCTGTTCTTAAATGCTTCTCCGGTTCTGAACTTTTCATCTGCTGTGTTTTTGCATTTGTTGCTCAACATCTTAATTTGGGTCATCGTTTTATGGAGTTATAAGCCATCCAAAGATGAACTTGATGGACTCTGGCTACCTAAACCGTCTTTATGTGAATATCCATATGTAAAGAAAAAAGGTGAGAATCAGAGCAATGGGAATGCTGAATCTTCATGTGAAGTTGCTGGAGACACATATTTTAAGAGTAAGAGTGAGAATCACAGAAATGAGAAGGATCGGGACAATGACAATGGCAAAGACAATGATGAGAAACACAGTTGTTCTGATGGTTGTAATGAAGACGACTACAACAATGGGAGTGCCAGTGTGATTGGTTGTCAAGATGTTGCAGAAGAATTTGACGATAATCTGGAGAAGAGAATTGAAGACTTCATTGCTAAGGTTAATAAAGGATGGAGGGAAGAAATGTTAAGAGAAGGGACCAATAAACAATCACCTTCATCATAAGTTGTGGTTCGAGTAAACACGTATTGAGACTACAGTCAATAATTTTTGCAGCTCCCAGAACCCAGAATTTCTGCAGGGGGTTCTCTTCATCAAGTTTCCCTTTTGTACTCTACTTTGGTCTTTGCCTTACTGATGTGTCTATCATTAGGAAGACAATCAAATATCGAATGCATAAGCATAAAGGTACATACTTGTATTTTCTTCCTACTGGTGTCATCGCCCAAAATGAGGCGGCTGAAGTGAGAAAGAACGATCCAAAACGTAGCTTAATTGGACAGAATCCACTATAAGAAAGCCCTGAATTCATAATATTTTCAGCAAAGACACCCGAACGTTTTGTTAAAGCTGTCTTCGGAGTCCAGTAAATCTCACTTGTCCATTCAAGTGTGAGACTGGAAACCAGACTTCGTTTGAAAATGAAGAAAGAAAAAGCAAAAATCTAATGTTATTATCAAGTATATGATGCTACTTATAGTACTATAATATTCATTATTTTTTATTTTAAATTAATTTTTTTATATTTTTAAATTATTTTGATTTTGACTTTCTAATATTAAAAATAATTTTTTTAAAATAAAAAAATACTTTAAAAAATATTTTAATTTTCTTTCAGCCTTTCAAAGTTAATTTAGAGAAACAACACCAGAATATCCTCGAGACTGACTTCAATCATATCAGCAGACTTTATTTGATTTTTTGTCGTTTTCAGCAATTTCAGAGAAACTTCACACACACACACACACACACAAAAAAAAAAGAAGCAAACATCGAGGGGAGATTTTTCCAAATTGCTTCATGATGTGTCAACGACGTGGTCAAATGAAACATGCGCGGAGGACAATCTGCTACTCAACTCGCTTGCTTGCAGAGGGTAAAATATTTCTATTACATTTAGTTCACGGAACTCTCAAGGTAAAGGTTCCAAGCTACAAACAAACCTGGTCAGGACGAATCCTTCAACTGCATTTTAACCTCAACTCCGGTCTGTATGCCATGAAAATAATTGACTGAACAACTAAAACATTTGGGATTTTTAAAAGTTTTTTGTGAATAATAAAGTACTTGGATTTTTTTTTGGTTCTTCATTGTTTATTATTTATATGAACAATAAAGTATATGAGGTTTTTTTTCTCAATTTTCAATTTTTTTTTTCAATTGAATCTTTTTATGGACAAATTAGATCAAATTATATTTGAAATTAAAATAAAAATACCAAATTAAAAAATAGAGAACTGGAATGTAAAACACGAAAAAAATACATAGTTCACCCAAAATTAATGATAAATTTTATTTTGATCCGAAAGGTTTTTTTTTAGTTATTGAATTTAAGAGAGAAAGTTATTGGAAAACAACTAAAAAAAAAGTTGTCAGTTTTCGTGATTCTGACAACCAAAATAGCCAAGCTTTGTGTCAAATGATTCTATTAGATGAGAGGAGTTCGATGGTGATTATTCTTTCCTCTAAACATGGCCGGAAAGAAAGATCAAGTTTGGATTTGTGTTTTAAGATTCAATAGATCTTTCTTTTTTGGAGTGAATTTTTGGTGTTTTGGAGTTATTTAGATAGTTTTTTATAGAGTTGTTAAGTGAAAATAAATTAAAAAATATTTTTTTCTAACAACCCAACATGATTTTTTAGTTAGAATTTTAGAGAAAGTAAGTGACCTTTTGTATGTGTAATAAAAAAAGGGTTACGACATGCAGGCTTGGTATGTTTTGTAGGCCATGAACGGGGCCTTTTTTTTATGGGTTAGATGCGAGGCCTCTTAGATCCAACTGCATTGCCTCTTTTCTATAGCCCATTATTTTATTTTTTAACTTGTTTTAAACATTGGAAATATGTTTTTTTAATATATTAAAAAAACTCCCATTTTTAATATTAACACAATATTTTTATAAAATTATCCAGCGATTTTTTTCTACCTTCCATGACTTATCTTAGTTTTTCATCTGAATTTCTTTCTTTGTTAAAATTTGTTATTATATTCTAATACTTGTTTTCTTGAACAAATTAACAATACCCTCGCTTCTATTTTTTTCCCCCTCTCCATGAGAGAATTGTCTAATACGAAACTAAAGCACCTACGATGAGAACCCGCAGGTTGTGAGGAAAAACTTGTAAAAAAAACAAGAGATAACCTGGATAGATTCGCTATGAAAAACCCCAATACCTAGGAGGGAGACATGAGAGAAAACCAGGGCAGGTGTTTTTCAGTCATCTCCAGCTTTAATTGGATTACACTGTGATCATAATTTACTCAATATATAATTATCATTGGAATAACATGACTTTTTTGAAAGGCTTGTATTAGAATAAAAATGATAAATAATGCCATCAAAACTTGAAAGCATACCAATCCCCCCAGATAAATAAATAAGTGAGTATGAAAGAAATGCTACCTTGTATTCATTGCAACATATCACATTGAGGTCGAACAAGAATCGCCTAAAACTAGATAGGTGGTATGTGTTTTGTTGCTGATAAAGTTAATTTTTTATAACTTAAAAAAATATTCAAGTGTTATTAATGCATTTTAAAGCTTAAAAGAATTATATGACTCAAGTTATAGACTCTACTAAAACCAATAAAATAATTTAATTTAATCACATGATAAAAAAAAGCGACAACAGCAAATATATCAATGTTAATCTAGGTTAACATTTCATACTCTTGATCTGGACCATTAGATTAAAATCATTGTATAGAAAAAAATTATAAAACTTAATTTTCAACAATTCAATGTTAAAAGATAAAATAAAAAAAATCAATTTTAAAAAAGAATCCAACACAAAAAAGAAAAATCAATTAAAAGAATGAGAACGAAATTTCACATAAAATGAAATAAAATAAAATGATGTAAAAGTTTTAAGCCAATCCAAGTTTGAGGTCAAGTTATTCTTATAGAAAGTAAACAAAGAAAGAAGTAAAGAAGTTTAATCTTCAATAAACCTAATATTGAAAAATGAAAATGAATAATAAAATCAGTGTAGAAAATAGAAAAAGAAAAGGCCAATATCAATTTGGGTTGACATTTCATGCATATGACTCAGGTCATAAAATTAAGATCATGGAACAAAAAAAAACTACAAAGTTCATATCTTAATTAATATAATGTTGAAGAATAAAATTAAAAAAATAAAATTAATTTCAAAAAAGGATCCAAAGAAAGAAAAAACAATGAATACTAAATTTGATTAAAAATAAAATTAATTAAAATGATGGAGGATGAAATTGAAACACAGATTCAATTAAGAAAAGGATATATATATATATATATAAAAGATCATATTTGATATAAAAATCAAATAAATTCAAATGGTGATGGATGAAATTGAAAAAAAAAATTTACAACAAATAAAGATCAATAAAAAAAATAAGAAATACTATTGAAATAAAAACAAAAGGGAGAACAAGTTTTTATTTTGGCTATCCAGCATGAATCCCAAGGTGTGGAGAGAGAAAAGATAAAGGGAAGGAAAAACTTTCATTGTTGGTTGTAATGCTACATGTGTCACCTCAATGGATGCATCATCACTCGTGGATGCATCATCACTCGACTCTTCAGATAGCACGGTGGTTGGATATTTTTTGTTACCATGAGATGTCACACGCATCACCCAAGAGATAAGAGTAACTCTCACTTGCTAATGAATGTCAATCATTTTTTTATTAAAATATTATTTTATATTTGTTAAAAAATTCAAATTTTCTCTAAACCAACATGATTATAACAAAAAAAAAAAAGTTTAAGTAAAAGTTGAAAATGCTTCTTGACTTCAATTTAATAATTTTATGATTTTAAGGATAATAAGAATATTTTATTGTGCTTGGAATAATAAAAAAACTAAAAATCACCTGAATTTTTTTTTTAGTTTTTTACTTTTAAAAATATAAAGTAATTTTATTATGAAAAAAAAATATTACAACCAATTTGTTGTCAATTAATTTTACAATGACTAATAAGTCATCATAAAAAAAACTCTTGGAATTTGTTTGTGAAGAGTAAAAATGATCATTTCATGATGTAAAAGGATCAACTCTTGTAGGTTTTTTTTTTTTGATTAATTGATCTTAAACTTCTATAAATTGATGATTCCAATAATTTATTAAAGAAAAAATTCCAGCTGAAGTCGAGTTGCTTCCAACATCTTGAAGAAGGCCACTTAAAACCACATCAATTGATTGAAAAAATTTTCTGACAACTGTATTACTTTTCAGACATGTTCCAAGAACTGAATCACCAAGGTAGGATATTCAAGCTACAAAAAGTCAAATAAAAATAAGAAGAAACCAGCAGGGGACCACAAAATATCATGACTTAGCCAAAAGCAGTGGAACCTCAAATGTTATTCAATAAATGAACAGCATTCTTACAGTCCTAGAACTGGAACTATATCAGTTACAACAGGCCCCTTAGTTTGCACAAGGGAGCAGTTTACGGTACCCAGTATCTCCAATTCATTCCTCGCTGGAGCAGGCAATTATCCCAACTAATCATAATCACTGTCTTCCAAGGCGGTCAAAATCATCCTGTAAACAACGAGTAAAACAATCTTGTTTTAGTTTCTTCACTAATGATTATGATATGTTTTAAAGGTAGCAGCTATATGGCATTGTCACCTACCAGAAAATCGAAAGAAACAGGAGAACAATGAGATAGCCTAGTTTGAAAAGTCGTTGTTTCTTTTCCCAATTGAGCATGTTGAATATCTCGGTCACATCTACCAGATGCTGTCTTCGTGTGTAACTAATCAAAAGAATGAAAAAGGTTGGAAGAAGCAAAGCATATCATGTTCCATCATGAGTAACCAGCAAAATACAAAGCTTAGCATATTCCCAAGTCACAATCACTGCAACAAAATGAGATTATTTACGTGATGATCCCTTTAAGTAATGCATGAGGTTGCTTCTATCAGCAAGGTAAGCAAGAGAGTGTTAACCCTAGCTATATATGAAATCAATCCAACTTGCCTGGGAGATCAGGGAAGACCCTGACCCATCAACCCCAAAACTTAAAAACTGTGGCTTGAGAACCTCACAATGGCAACACAGAATGTAATATAACCATGTCAGCCCAATGAATCATAAAATCATAATGATAGTTCAAGATTAAGATGGAGAAAAAAAAAAGCATTGATGCATCCACTGTGAGTAATGGCAGAATTTCGGATAGAAGTCTAACTCCAATACGAACATGGCTAAATAATAGAAATGACTGTCCTAGATAGACTGACAAACATGAAATAAACAGTGCAAGACTCAGAAACTATGTGAAGCTCATGATAGGGATACAAATAGGTTGCTTGAATATGAGTTCATGGCTCCAAACATGGACACTCAAGTCCAAGTAGCATTCAAGGCTGTACTTCTAAAGCATTGAAGCCTTCTAAAACCATAGCTATTTAACTACTTCTCATGCTTCTGTCTAACAATTGAGCGAATAATCAACTTGACCAATCATGATAGCTTGGATTGAGCGGCAGTTAGTTGAAAATATTTTATTCACACTGCATTGATGAAACGGTATGCTTTTCACTGGTAGGCAATGAATGTTTAGCCTTAGTACAGTAGACCTCCCTCTTAAAAGCTACATCTCTATCTCTCTCTCATAGACAGATAAACAACCATTTTCAGATGTGAGCAAAGTATAACCCTTCAGAACAAAGAAGAAGATAAAACTTACAGCCTCGCGTTGTAATAAAGGTATGGAACACACAAAAGTGACATACACCAGTGCCCTGTAACAAGAAAAAATAAGCACAAAACCCCTTCTGTTATATACTCTGGCAAAATCACTTTATTTATCCTAGATGAGGAATCGTAAGGATTGATGTAATCAAACTCCAGATCCGCCAAGGCCATCAGCTGCAACAAATTCTTCAAAATGTCAAATTCCATTTTTCAACATTATACACCTCAAAACATACACGCAAGCAAATGCCAGACTTATCCATACATGTAGCAATTCCCAGACATTTTTTCTTTGAATCTCTTTAGCAAACATTCTCTAAAATCATCTTACTTGTTACAGTTACTCTACCTAAAGCTGAGGCTTTTTAATAAAATGGGTCTTCGCCATTATCCACAGAAAACAATAAATTCCAGGGCCTTATCAAGTTGGACAGTGAATTGATCAAAACCAATAAGATAAACAACCCATCAGCATTTAACATTATCCACTACCCAATAAGCAATCGAAGTCAAAGAATGAACAAAATTGATAGAAACAAACACAAAACTTTCAGCAAAACCCTAATTTACTTAATTTTAAAAGAGATAACATTCAAAAATCACCAAAAGTTATGAACTTTTGAAAGGTATTAATTTGACCAAAATAAAAAGTAAAGTAGAGAAAAATAAGTAAAGGGGTTAGAAGAATGACCTGAAAGATGACGATAACAATTAAGGAAATAAGGATGAAGAAGGATATCAACCATACAAAGAGATCTCCCATGCTCCTTACCCTACTCTTAAATCTTTTCCTCTCTTCCCTTTTAACTCTGTTTCAAATTTTTGTTAGCTCAGAAAGAGGCACAGCCAAGTGATTGCGTTGGTTTTCGTTCTGTCTGAAATGCAACAATTCCTTTCTTGATCGCTTTTCCTTGATTCGATAATTTAGGATTCTAACTCTTTCTTTCTTTCTTTTTCTGGGCTGGGTTTATAAATGAGTCCAAGTAAGTATGTACATAGTTCAGTCTTCCGACATCGAAGTTTCCATGTAGAATATTTGTTCTGTTCTGTTTTTTTTTTTTTTTGAAAAAAAGGCCTCCACCCCACCAATTCATACAGATTATTTAAGAAGTATACTACGGTTATTAAATAACCATTTTTTTTTATGATGCTTCTAAATCTAAAATGTTAAGGAAGTTTTTTTTTTGTTGTGTTTAGATAATATATGATAATGTATTTATGTTCATCTTCTATTCTTCATAACTAAGAACTCTTGGGAATTGGTAATAGAAATTGGATTTTTTGTTAAATAATTTTTTAGGAAATTTTAGAGATTTTTTTATACTTAAGTCAATAACTTTATTATAAAAAGTTACAATAAATAAATATTATATTCTAAAAACAAGAAAGTTTATTATTAGTGTATGTATAATAAATATTGAGCTTAGGCTGATTTGTTACATCAATTTGATTTGATATTATATATAGTATATGTAACAAGGCTAAGAGAAAAAGAAATTCTCATAAAAGATATAAACAAAAGAAGAAGAGGAAACTCAAGACACTAAACATGCTGTATCATACATGAAGAATCTTTTGAAAAAACCTAAGTTGATTTGATTGCAAAAATATTTAAATTTCTATCGGAAGAAAGCTTGGGAACTATTTGAGCATCAAACAAAAGTGTAAAATTTCACTACTGCTAAATCGAACCAACGTTTTTACATAGAAATTACATCTGTGCAAGTACGGGTGCACAAATAGTTTAACTCTAATATAGAATTTATCTGCCCAGCATAAAAATGTAGAATTTTCAATTCCCATCTGCACAACAAGAAGCTGATTAGTGTAAAGCTGATTCTCCAACTGATCACCAGTAATGTGCCGTGACCGTATCACAGGAAATGCTATATGCATAGCTAGGAGGAGTGCTCTGGGGTATGAAAATCAAGGGATGATCGCTCACTGTTTACAGATTATGCTAAGTTGTAAATGTTGATGGATCTTCTCTTTCCTTTTTGGGGAGGTAAAGAGGCACCGCACAAGGCATCATCAACGTTTACAAGTTAGAGAAACGGAAGGAGTTATAGCAAGAAATCCATCAACTTTGTCAATGGAAATGGGTATTTAATTGCCATCTTTGTTCCCTCTGTGCAAGAAGAATTGACTGCGTTTGAAGGCTTCGAGCACAAGAAGAAATTTCTAGACCCCAAGTTTATCAACTTCTCATCTGGCTTCAAACCTGCAGCACAATACCAACATCGTCACAAGCTTTGAATATATAAGAAAACAGCAACAAAAGAAAATGACACAACCCAGCTTCACAAAGATTAAATACAGGATTTTTCATCTTGGGCCTCGAAAAGCTGCGAAAGGTTTGTTTGGGCTGATTTTAGCAGTTCTATTTAAAAGCACATGTCTATAAGACTATGAAATTGGTCTGGCCACTCCTGGATAATTTTTATAAGTCATGTTTTGATAAGAGACGGATGGGGAATAAATACCCAGAATATATCTAACTAGCTATTCAGGGTCATAATTTTTTCTTAAAAAAAAAACTAAGCAAGCAAGCTATTTTGATATGTTGTTTTACATAAAAAAAATAATAATTAAAGTGTAAATCGAAAATCTTACGCAAACATCTAATCAAATAAATTGATAATCATCTAAATAAATAAATAAATAAAAATCATTAATAATAATTCAAAGATAAACTGAAAAAACTGAGAGATAGATATAAATCAAGACATTTGATCTCGCAAAATAAGAAATTTACCCGTTTATATCAATTGAATTTTTTTTATTAAAATCAATAAACAAAATAATAGAAATAGAAACACATATGAAACTGATCGAATAAAAAATAAGAAAAAAAGTATTATACAAGACTGAACATATTAGAAATATTATTTTAAAAGAAATATTTTTTATAAAATAAAGCTAATTTGTATAAAAATAATTGTTCAAAAATTAAATACAAACAAAATATATATAAAAAAACCTCTATTTTTAAAAAAAAACCATGTGAAACTCATGGTCTAGGTCATGAGATCGAGATAAACTGATAGAAAAGAAATTGAAGATAACCACAAAACTAATCTTTTGTTGAGAAAATAATGTAGAGTGATAAAATCATAAAAGAAAATGAGAAAGAAAAGGATGTCGAAACGCATTAACTTTTCAAACTCGTTACCCATGTTATTAGATCGGAAGCACCACAAATAGAAAAAATATGAAGTTCAATCCCCAACAAATCAAACAAGGAAGGATGAAACCAGAAAAAAAAAAATCAATCACACAAAAAATTATAATTAAAAGAATGAGGGTGATAATTA
>Ga0307515_10010630_pt1 | contig 17600 bp, 20 predicted proteins | sample 17_EM_MG_FD_194513 | JGI IMG/M metagenome (GOLD analysis project Ga0307515, IMG submission 194513) | Populus trichocarpa ectomycorrhiza microbial communities from riparian zone in the Pacific Northwest, United States - 17_EM | ecosystem: Host-associated > Plants > Roots > Unclassified | place...
CTACGCAGGGAGACGGAAGTGAGAGTAGGCGAGACCACTATCCAGAGTAATTGAGATGGAGATGCGGTCAAACTAGGGACAAGGGACAAACCAGGCAGTGGGATAGATCCAGAACTGGATGATGGTAAGCCAGTAACAGTCGAACCTGTGGAAAGAATAAGACAACGGCACGCGGGATGCGTAATCGAATATCCGTACTCGGTGAAACAGTGTTGGAAGGCACGCCCGTGCTTGACAAGACATTCGTACCCGAGAGCCTATCTGTGGTGCTCGAAGGAATACCCGAAGTGCTAGAGGGGGCATTCGTGCTGCTAGAAGATATATCCGTTATCGTGCTGGACGGGAGATTGGTCGTGCCTGAAGGGACAGCATTGGAAGTCGATGAAAGTGCATCGCTCGTGCTTGTCAACGTTGCTGAGAGACAATCAGTTGATGCGGACAAGAAACACGGAACCACTCACGAGATGAAGCCGAAGTGGATGATGGTGACTCCGTCGATACCGTCGAGCTAGATGCTACATTCATTTGCTTAGTCTCATGGAACCCCGTCAAAGCGGTCTTGAATGCTCACCAGGAGGCGGCACTGATCCATGAACAAAGAGTTATTACATTGGGAACGCATTCAAAACGCCAAGAGTACTCACGGGCGCCTGAGACATCACCGTTGCCATTATCAGGTGTGAGCACACACGTCTTCTCCTGCCTAACCATGTCCACGCCATCCACAACAGTCGGAGTGAGAGTAACCGTGCATGTTTGAACGAATGCCCCAGTTCCGCTAAGAGTAAGCGAGGTTAGCGGCGCATACAGGGATAGGAAATCAAGAATGCGATGCCTCACGTAGTGATCCTGTCAGTGAGCGTTACGGTCACGGGGGACGTTAGCCTGGTCTCTTGTCTTGGTAACAAAGTCGATGTATGTGAATAGGGAGACGGATATGCGCAGCAGAAGTCGAAGATAAGCAAGCAGAAGGCGAAGAGGAAGAGACGGAAGCTTGGTGTGGCCGGAAACATCTTTGTGGAAAAAACGAAGGAAGTGAACGGAGTGAGGGAGGCCTGCTCCAGCTGTTTGAACGACCGTGGCGGGCAACCAGGACCGTGGACAGCAAGGGAGAATGAGAAAAGGAGTGGAAAGGCCACCTGGGCACCCGTAGAAGCGGATGTAAGGGAGAGGGATACAGTGGAAAGGTGGAAGCGAGGTCTTAAGCCAATAATCCTGGACCTCTTCCGCCCCCGGCGCGATCAGATTCATTGACCGTGGGAACTCCGAATTCTATTCAGACTACAGCGCGGCGCAGTTTGTAGTCTTCCCCAAGGCGACACCCCGGCTCGTTGTCAAGGCTCCTGATTTCCTTCCCCTTGTTTAAACGTATTGTACTTACCGCCGACCTGGGCAGCTGGTCTGGGACCAAACAGGAAACGTTCGGATCATCAGACAACCATTATCTATACGTTAAGCCCAACACACAGAATCTTTGCATACTACCGCCCATCAACAAGCTTGTATGCCTTCCCGAGTCGAATACGGCGATGCTCCTGGTACATCTTCGTCAAAGACCCTACAATCCACGCGAGATACTGTACGCCCCAGCGCTCAAACATTACTGAGATAATAATGTTCAGCGCAACTCCTGCCAAGAGCGCAGTACGCGCATAGAACGGCAGTATCATCAACTCCAACAGGATCACGGCGAACTTCGGAGGCGATAATAGGATCACCGTGTTTATGATCCCCAGGATGGCGAGCGAAAACATGAGCCAATCTGGGGGTGCAATTGTGATATGTTAGCCCAGGGCACCCTTAATGGTGAAGATTCGCTTTACTGTTTGTCCACATTGATTTCCTGAACGGCGGCCCGATGCTAAACACAGCCGCGGTCAACACGTACTGGAAGGAAGAGACCAGGAACAGCGTCGAGTTCTCAAAGTTCGTAATCTCGAGCTTATCCGCGTTCCCGGGTTCGTACGGCGGTGGTGGGGTATACCTACTCCACATGAGCCGTGGTTTCGACAAACGCTTTTTGATGACCGCTCACCATGTCTGCGCTCTGACCCAATAGAAGGCCCATAATTGCGTGATGGCAGTGATAAGAATTTGCCCGACGATGCTGGTCAAAACCTTCTTCGAGACTAGGCTTGCTGTGGGGCGTTTGATATGAAGAGCGGGGTAGGGTAAGGTTCTCGCCACTGAGGAAGTGGAGTTGATTAGCAGGTTGATCGCGAGGGCAGTGGGATCGCAACTCACTCGCCACAGCTACAGGTATTATAATGAACAGATCAATGTACAGGAACTTTTAAATATTCAGTCATCCTGCTTCAGGGTACATTTTCCGGATCGAACTCACCTGGAAGTCGCCCAGTGATGAAGCGAAAGAATACAACAAAGTGATGGTGGTGAATTGGATCAAGGAGTACAGTGCCCTGTGGGTTCAACGTCGGAAACCGACCAGTACGGGAGGAGAGAATGCACCAACATGTACTTGAAGCAGCTGAAACTCGTCACGAGCGCTGCCCTTCCTTCCTTTATGACATCGAGGACACAGCTGATATCCGGCGTATGGCTCGTGAATGGTGCCGCAACAGACGCCTCGGCCTCGGAAAGAGAGATCCCGACGTCGGCTGCCTTGAGCGCAGCACAGTCATTGGCCCCATCTCCGCACATCAGTACCGTGTATCCCAGTGACTGCAGCCTTTCCACCACTTCGTTTTTCTCGTCCGGCGACATTCGGGCGAAAACCTGGGCTTTGACGAGCATCTGTACGTCGGGAATGAGTTTCGTATAACATCCGTGAAACACGCGAAACAATTACTCTCTGCAATGTCTCCAAAGGGGCGTGGTTGATCATCCAACGGAATACATCCCCGGTCAATACCAGCGCATAATCTTGATTGCTCAATTCCTCTGGGTCCGTGCCATGATGGGGAGGTGGTGCCAAAGGCTTCAGATTATAGTCATCCAACATCCAGGTGGGTTCATCCATTGAAGACCACTGCAGTTTCGACAGGGGCGTCGAGGGATTTCCTAAGCACGGCGTTCGTCAACATGTCCGCTCGAGAACATTGCATGGGTACCTCGAATAAACGCCGGTGCAAAAATGTGCGCGGCCTCGCTGATGAGACCGCATTCCCTTGCGACACTGACCGCTGTGAGTGGGTTATCACCGGTGATCATTCGACAGGCAAGGTGGGCGGATCTCAGCGAAAGAATCGCAGGCGTTGTCCCCGGTTTGAGCTTATTCTCAAAGATGACCAATCCAAGGAAACGAAGACCGCTTTCAGCTTGTTCACTGAGGGAAAGTCAGAAGGTGCATCGTAGAGTCTCAGTGAATCGGGTAAACCATACCGTTTCATCCTTTGGGCTTTGAGCCAAGTCAGACCTTCAATACTCTTTCCCGCGACAGCAATAACGCGATAACCGGCTCGAGTGTAGTAAGAGAGCAGGTCATCGTAATCCTGTGGGACTGTCCGTGACGTGGTCAGTTTAACAAATGGTGGGCAACTGGGCGCCATACAAGAATCCTTTTCACAAATATCCCCCATGACCTCAGGTGCGCCCTTCACGTACACCTCCATCGTGTTGCCCTTGAGCCGCTTCACAATGACGCTCATCCGACGCAAGGCAGATACGAAATCAAAAGTACGGATAACGCCAAGCTCCAGGAAGTATGCATGCTATGCGTGCTTTCAGTGACAGTTGACACAGTGTGCACGAACGAGCGCACCCTTCCACCACCCTTAAGGGCATCCTCAAGTCGGAAATGTCCAGTACCCGGCGGCCGAACCACAGTTTGGACCAGAGGGGCGGGTTGACCCGTACCGGAGGGACCCTTGATCTTGCCCATTCCAGCGTTCATACCCTCCTCTAGCGTCCATTTCGTAAAGGTGAACATCTTGACATCCAACGGGTCACCAATGGGCTCCCCGTCAACCATCTTTAAGGAGTGGCATGTCGCGAGAGCCTGATGGAAATTGGCCTTGGTTCGTCCCTGCGGTAGATCGTAAACATCGTCGATGAGTTCCCCGAACCTCTCTCCAGCCCTATCTAAGCCTCTGATGCCGAGAATGTCCAGCCCGTCTTCCGTCAACGTCCCAGTCTTGTCGAAACAGCATACGTTAATCTTTCCTGCGACGTTCACCCTACTAGGAGAAATGCAGAAAATTCCCTGTTTGCGCAACCTGCTGATGGCGAAGCTAGTTCCAATAGACAACGTGGCGGGGAGAGCAGGTGGGACGACGACCGTGATGAGGTCCAGGGCGCGAACCAAGATTGTATGCCAGGGCACGCCAAGGCGAACGAACTGTACTGCGCTTGCTGAGAAGCCGAAACCAGCGATTCCAGCAAGCACTCCGATGAACCGGACAGAGTCTCGGTAGAACTTGAAGCCCATCGGCTTTGGGAACAACATGGAGCGGATGAGGGCACCCTTAGTGGTAGCGAATCCTGTGAGAGGGTCAGAATGCGCGGCCACAGCCCCACCTGGGGAGTGCGTGGTCGCGTACCAGTACGGACCACTAGGCCGACCGCAGGATTCCTGGTCGAACCATCTGGAGCCAACAAACCCCGCGCACGAACCACACGAGTGCCACAATATAGGAAGCTTTTCGCACTCTCTCTGCTCACGTCCTCGGTATCCTTCCACTTGGCGATATCCTCATTGCTCGCCGGGGTTTTGCTGACCGGAACACTCTCGCCCGTGAGCATGCTCTCGTTCACAATGGTATCTCCAGTGAGGAGGAAGAGATCAGCGGGTATGAAACTGAGTTGAGGTGAGATCAAGTTGATGATATCTCCGATAACCAACTCGCTCGAATCCTTCTCAACCCCTGCCAAGGTGGAGAGAGGTTAACGAAGAAAGGCGGCGGGGCACGAATCGAGCTCACATGCGCCATCGATGAGCACGTTTACTGGGCAAGAGAATCGTGACATCTCCCTCATGCGTGCAATTGTCTGAAAAACGAAGTTCAGTTTGGTCACCCTCCGCAAATGGATAGCAGACTGTGCCTTCTTGGTGTCGATTAAAGTGGTTGCAATGCTGATAACCGAAATCAAAGCGATGCAAAACGCATAATAATAGTAGTCATCCAGTGACCACAGGATTATGCTCGCGATTTGGAACACGTAGAACGGGTGAATGACCTGGGTAGGCACCCCTTAGATGGTCAGAGATTACCAGCAAAGAGAATTCGTCCTCACCTCATCGATGAGCAGAGACACAGTAGACTTCCCCTGTATGTCAACAGAGTTCGGACCAAACAACACACTCCTCTGTATCCTCGTGCTAGGATTCAGCCCATGCTGTATAGCAGCCAAACCATTCCAGGATGAATCTCTCCAGTGGCTGTCGCCAACGAATGAGCGTTTATCCTCTTGAAGAAGGTAAAGCGAAACTGACCTAACCATACTGAAGAGTCCTGTTCTAGGATCCAGAGCGAACCGAGCGTATCGATAATCCACGACCAAAAGTTCAACGATCTTCTCATCAGCAGTATCCTCGGTCGACGAAGGGGCGTCGAAAACGGTCGAAGTATCGTACGGATAATCTATCTTCTCCACAGGGAAAAGTGCGATATCTCTATATGCGGTCTACCGCCTCGTTAGGGTGTCACCAAAAGGATACGTTTAAAAATGGCGCACCTCCACAACGACAAACCCGTGTGTGATATGCATAAAAGCCTTCTCCTGTGCCACCCACCGCAGCCAAAGCCGCGGGAACCAATGTCCCAGCAGGGCCAAGATGCCGAAAGACGATATACAACAAATCCTCCAAAGTGCCTGCCTCACGCGGATGACCTCGTACCCAACAAATCGAATATTCACGTCTTCGTCCGAGACGTAAATCGTCTGCCGACTCGGGGGTCCTGGAGGAGGGGGATCCAGTGGTTCAAATTCCACACCCATGTCGATCCGGGTCTCGCCACCAAATATCGGGTCGTTGACGAGCAAAGGGAGATTGGTAGGGGTGGGTGGGTAAGAATCCAGGTCGCTTCCCCCTTCTCTAGCGATTTCTGCTCGGATGCTGTTCTGCTCGGCTTCTTCATCGTCCTCTCCGGAGGAATATCCCCACCTCTCGTCCCCAGAAGCCATATCATCATCGATAGCGTATTCCGAGCTCGACCTGCTATAGGCTCTTCTGACCCTCCGACTCGAAGTCGATCCACGAGACAAAGAAGGTCTCCGCGTCTGAACGGGCGATTCCACCGTACTCCTCCCAAACATATTCGCGATGTTCTCAAACACCGACGTTCGTGCAGGCGGCGAGCGGGATGGCCCTTGACTCCAATTATCGATATAAGACACGTCGTCGTGTGATACGGCGTCAGAATCTGCTCGTTCGATGTCCGTTCCTTGGAAACCGCTCCCCCGGGAATCGATGCTTCGTCCTCCAAGGCTCGTCCTCCTAGGTCGAGAAAACTCCATACTCCTCCTCCGAGAGTCATCTTGGGACATCCGGGACACGCTGCTGGGTATGACGGTACTTCCGGGTCCATCGAATATAGAACCGGAGTGATCATCACCGTAAGAGCTGTACCGAGAGTCTTTTCGAGAGAGCTTGTTGATCGTCACCGCATCTCTGACATCTTCCGCGGTGGCCCCCTCCGTGTAGTCGTATGAGAACCCCGACGAGGACGCCATGAGCCCGAGGGGAGGTTGTACACGGTCAAACCGCCTGGTGGTGGCACTGAGGGAGTTGATCGAGCCGGTTTGATTAGACGCGTGTCAGTAATTTCAAGACACATCGGCGGCTGGGAACTCCGACAACCAAAAATGTCCGCCGCGGGTGGGCAGATAAGTGGATTTCAACTTTTCAACTACACCGAAGTATACAAAAGACGATTTAGGAGCCGTGGCGTTGTCGTTAAATGCAGAGATAGACACGAAGTAGAATAAATCAATGTATAGGTGTATCAGTTGACACTTTGGCCGAGGATTCCAGCCCCCAACCCGAATCCACAATGCTAAGGAAGGGCGTGGGGGTGCATCTAATTGGCATCCGGAAACCACGCCCGTTGGGAGATATTTATATCTTCTTCAGATCCAATTAACGAGAAGTGGAACCAGAACTGGAGGGGTGCATTTCAATCTCCTCGCCCATAGCTCGTGGAGGAGGAACCCCAACGCCAGGTCCATACACAGGATGAGGCATCGGAATACTCGATGCCACCGGGAAGCCTTCCTGTGGTGGAGTGGTGCCATGCCGATTGTAGGGTGGGCGATTGGTTCCCCTCGACGGATTGCGCATTCGAAGCTACCAAAAGTTTTCACAAAACAGCATCAGAATCAAGGTGGCCCGGGTTACTCACCTCGCTTCCTTCATCAAACACGTCGCCTCCGCCATCAACCAGAATAATGTTGCTGTCAGTCAAATTCCAATTGCTAACTGGAATCCTAGGCTCCTGGATGATACCCGGAGGGACCGGGAACGCCTGAGATTCCTCGCGTCTGTCCTGTTCAGAAATCAACTCCCAAGGGACAATCGTGTAACGCGAGGTAGATTTCGCGTTGGGATCGCCAGTCGGTCCATAGATCTTGATGTCAGCCATAGCAGCTTTCAACGCACAGATCCACTTGTTCTTCCGCTTGGCTGTCCAGAAGTTTAATCCCCAAGCTCCGACGATAGAATACAAACCAACTGACCCTTCAATGCACCCTGCTGAGCGTTACTCTTGTACTTGATGTCTACCTTGAGAGTCATCTTCTCCTGATCGGGGATATCTATGAATCATCGTCAGTCCCTGTGACCCTAGGTCACCTGCTAAGTCCTCACCCATGACCGTGACATCAAACACAGCGACATAATCTCTCCTCTCATTCGACAAGAAAGCAATCATCCTCCCCCGAAGTGCCTCGATCTGCTCAAACGAAGTGTCGTATGCCACATCGAACGTAAAAGGCTCCGACATTTCCGGGCTTCGGCGATAATTAATGAGAAACTGGCCATTCAAAACAGTATTCGGAGCTTGAACCAATGCGTTGTCGCCGTTTAGAAAGATGGTGCTGAGTAGCCTGATTTCCTTGACAGTGTATGTTTCATCTTCGACCTTGACCCTGTCACCAACATCATATGGATGTTTGATGAAGAGGAAGATGTTACTTGTCAAGACTTCGGCGAGACTTCCACCAATGAGCCAACTAAGACCTGTTAGGTATCAGGCACGAGGTTCTATCTCCGAACTTGATGGAGTAACCTACCAAGAATAATAGTCCCCGCTCCGGTGATGAGGGAGAGTAATTGAGCCTCCTATAGGAACCATCAGAGAAGAGTACGTCAAGACCAGAAAAAGGGGCTCACCAAAGCCACTGCGATGATCAAAAAGAAGATAATCACATAGAGCGACATGAAGATGTTATCTAATCGGCCAACTGCGCTGTCAAGGTCCCGCATAGAGTGCTCAATGGACAGCTGTTCGCGGTGACATTGCCTACGGGGGTGTCACGTTAGTCCCTCGTGCTCGCTGAGCCCAAAGAGAATGAAAAACGCGAGGAATCGACACGCACATGCAGGTCATTTCCACTTCATCTCGGGTAGCGTCCCCATTGCCATCTTTGTCGAATAGATTCCATGCAGCCTCGGCATCCTCGGGCGTGGGAAAGAACTTGGCAATGTCCTCCAACAGCAGGTAATCGAGACCAGGCTTCGAAAAAGAATAGAACAATCGACGAGCGAGCTAAGCAGGGATTGGACTTTTGAGTCCTGACGTGATTCCTGTATACAGACGATAATATATTACTCACAAGACGCGACTTGTTAGCCGACTCCAGCGCCGTCTTGATCATGGCAAGGGGTGAGTTTGGTTGTAGTACAGAGCTGCTTACGTCTGTCAGTCATCTGACGCATCCAACCTTGAGCACGCACTACGCACCTTCCTGTGATCTCCGACGCGACATTACCGAAAGCGGTGGTCGTGGTAGTCGCCGCGTACCGGACACCCTTGAGCGCCTTCTTGAAGAACCGAGTGGCGCTAACGCTCGACCGTTTGTCGCCCGCGGCGCCATCTCTCAGGGTATCCGTGCGACCAGGTATGTCGCTGGAATGTTGGTACAGGGTGACCAGAATTTTTATCGCAGCTTTCTGGTCGGCGATCCTCTCTATTCGTCACAATCAGATCCGTCTGCACTCTCTTCACATCGATACAGAGAACGTCCAAACCTGCATACGATCGCTCGTGGAACTTTCCAGCGATGAACTGAATGGCGAACTTTTCCAAGAAGAGCACCATTGCGCAAAGAAAGAACGCGAACAGGAGCCGGCCGAGCAGGCTGATTATCTTTTTCGAACCATCGCTGGCCTCAGCTGACTGCCTACGATTGAGGAGTGGTTGGTATGTAACCCAGATTGTCACAGTCCACGCGGTCAAGGCCACATATCTGTGCAGAACCTCCAACCAGTCGATATAGCGCCGGCTACCAATGGCCACAAGACCAATGGTGTGTCGAAGAATCGATGGGAAAATACGTCTTTCGGATTTTGAACAATTTTAGAACACCGTCGCGCGAATGCAATTGTAACTTGAGCCACTCACGAACATGCTAGACAGACCCACCAGCCTTCACGGAAACGAGTTAGAAATTGATGAACGACGCGAAAAAAAAAAAGCGGGACACTAACCAACCCAGACAACGGATAACCAGATAGACCACCACAACAGGCTAATCCCCCAGATCTGTTGGAGGTTAGCACCTGTGGACCCTGAGCGGGAATCGCGAAAAACTCACGTTACCGTCAGGGTAGGTTGTGAAGTGGAGAATTCCAGGAATCCAAAGAAACGCGAGCACAGGTATAATAAAAATAAGCCAACGGGTGATAATTGAAACATTCAAAAGATAGTGGTAAAGTCGGACAAACTATTTCTCCAAACGTGAGATCAATGGCGCTGTCGATGAAGATTACACTCACGGCAGTGTTCGGAACGTCGCCGTCGGCAAAAACCAAGTGCTTCTCGGAGGCTTTCCTCGTATCAAACTCTTCGTAAGAATGTTCGAACTTCTTGTAACCAGCCAAGAGATCCCAACTCGGGCTTTTGCCTGTGTGTCCCGGGCCGGGGGATGGATTTGGGGTGGGCATTTCAGAAGGCAAAGCCCCCTCCTTGTTCGCTTCAACGTCCGAACCCGTATGACTGAATTGCACACGGCGTTCGTGAACTGGAGTCAACCCAGCGGAGGGAGGGTTGCTGACAGGTGGATAACTCGTGTCAATTGGGTTATTCTGCTGGTGAAGAGGTGCTGCCGAATTGATGGACATGTTGTCTTGTGCGTGAGAGGCGACGGTGGGGATGCTATCCCTCCGAGCACTTCTCGTGAGGTCCTCTTGACTCTGAAACGACGTGAGATCGATTTGTTCGTATCCGCTCCGCTTTTTTTGGTGGAGGCCGGACATCCAATGCCACGAGGGATGAAATTCCGAGGGGGGGGGATCGAAGCACCAGAAGCACTCGACGGTGGATCCCAAAGCAGAGTTCTGCCAAGCGAGGAAGAAACGAATGTGGTGGTTATGCAGCGGGGTCAGTGGTGGACACCGTTGCCAGCTTGTCAGAACTCTCTCGGCTACGTTTACGGAAGATCGACCAAAACGGAACACATTCCCAGGGCGCAATCCACCCGCCAATACGATGGGCGCGGGGTGGACGCCGCTGAATTTCCGCGCGAGACTGGCGGTTACGCGAGTTCCAGGCCACGTGACCTTCCGGATCGCCGCTACAGCCGGAGCCCGACAGGTCTTTTTGGCCGCGTTCCTGGGCCTTTGAGGGTAATCTCGCGGCAGTAAATTTAACATGCAATTACAGCAGTATTTTTGCTACTATTTTTGCGACGCTTGAATGAGGGTCCCATCTCCGGAGTTATCCGGGGGTTACCGTGTCACGGCGATCGCCGATCGGACTTCAAATCCAGCACCAAAACCAACTTCGTATCCGAGTACATAGCAATAATTTCCACCGGGAAGTTAGACCATACACACGGATAAGTATCATCCCGCCTAAGAGTCTCAAGTCCCTGTCAGGGTATGCCGTAGTGAGGTTCGGGATGGGCATAAAACGCCAAATTCGAAATTCCGATCGATTTTGCCGACTAGTGCCGAGAAAGCACCCAGAATGGCAGGAAGCAGCCCCGGCCACATCCCAAAGCCTCGTCGGGGTTCTGCGGTAGCGGCGCTCGTTTATACAGTCTCAGGAAATCCAGCCACAGCCATCTCACATACCGTATTAACGCGCAGCAGCAGCAACAGCCGCCACTGCACTGAGACGGGTATTCCAAAGATGCGAAACACGGCAGCAGTCGTTCGAACGTCCGACCCACAGCTCATTCCCGACACTCAACAAGTTCCCATCTCATGGCGCCAGCTTCTCTTCCTGCCTTTCACCTTATCTCTGACGTGTGATGGCTGGATCCCAGCATCGGATCCAGAGGCCACCCATCAGGCAGCAACGGTGTGGCGGAGGGCGCTTGGGACAGACTGGAACCCCTCGCCACTCTGGAGGGCCTCCGTGCCACACCTCGTTTTGATAAAACACATCCACTACCAATCTTCTTTGAGTTTGCCGTCCTTTGAAGCCACAAAGGCCTCATGGAATTACTCTCGTATTACATGTACTGTTTCGACTGATCGAAACGTCGAGCTCAAATGACTGCTCAGCAGGGTGGACAGGAGGCGCATACCCACGCGCCTTGTCTTGTCGGACCGCATCCAGCCGCCATCGATGATCGTCGAGAAAAACCATGGTGAATACTGAGCCGGAGTTTGAAGCCGGCTAAACTGTGAAGGTTTCCTTTTCCCACAGGAAATATAGCCCGGGTCACAGGACAAAGGATGGAGGTTCCAAAACACCGCCCAGGATGAGTTCCGCTGTTCATTGAACCTCCCCAGTCACATCGCCAAGCCACGTTTTGCTCTATACCGCGAAGCGTAGTAAATGACCCACGAGAAAGACCACTTTAACCTTAGTCAGAGTCGCGGGAGGGGGTTGTGCAACGATCGAAAAGGCAATGCATCCCATTATACAAACAGACTCTATGTGGGTATGGCTCGCCTGAGTATCCACCTTGCACCCTCGAGGGCATCGGACAGTCCATCAGCTGCTGCGTCTCCTGGTAGATCACCTGATAAGGGCGGTTGGGGTGTCACAGTGGAAGTGGAATGACGTCGGGGTTTGAAGATGAGGACGATAATCAATCCGAAAATGATAAGTAAAAGCAGGAATATACAGCTCCTCCTCCCAGTATTTTTCTGGTACCTGAACGATGACAGAAGCGTGGCGCAGGTCTCATGATCAGGGAGGCCTGACGTGAGGATTACGTCGGAGAATACGCACCTGGTTGCGACATCCAACTCCTTAACCGCCTGGGACACCTGAACCGCCGTTTGTTCGATATTATATTCCACGCTGTCCAGTAGGGTACCCTGGTCGATGACCATAGAGGAGAGGTCCTTGAACAACACGGCGAGGTCGGCGATAGATTTAGCTATCTCTGTGAGTTCGCGATCACGCTGCGTCAAATCCGGCTGGAGATTATCCTGTGCTTGTAGCTGGGACTAAAATGCGGAATCAAATCAAAGATATCATTAGACATCTGATCACCAGACGATACAGAGAGAAGATCAAACGAGGCACATACTGCGGCTTGAAGGTCATCATCCACCGCAGACAACCCCTCTTGCCCCTTGAGCGATAACGATCCTGAGGCAATGAGGAGATCCTGATTTTTGATCGCATGACCTTGGAGTCCTACAAGAAATGAACGAGGCGTTAGTTTCGACGCAACATGTGCCACTGATCGATCTCTGACACGGGGATGGGAGGCGAGGAAGACGTACTCTCGAGGTACACGCGCTGTTTCTTCCGAAAACTAGCGCTGAGGCCCTGTAGTTTGGCAGCAAGGCCTCGTTGTACATTATTTGTAGCCGAATCCCGGTGCCGGTGTGAGGGGGGGAAAGAGTGAATGGAGTCTGAACCAATTTGCTGGATAAGGCGATGGCAATGGTGGAAACTCTATACAGTGATAGACTATATCAGCAGACCCGGGAAACGGTTAGGTGAGAAAAGGACCAAGCCGGATTCACACTTGTGATTTCTGAGGTTATGGATTCGATCTCTCGTTCCTCCGCGGTTCGGTCCGTGAAACCGGGAAGAGCATGCTTTGCGTGCAACTTATCGAGGGAATTAACTGTGTGAGTGGGGCAGAGGGGTGGATAAGCACAACAAAGGACAGAGGAGGAGGAAAGAAACGGAGCACGTTGCGAGAATTGTACGTACTTTTGAGTTGTGTATCAGCCAGGACAGCCTCTATTCTGTCCGAAATATCCACCCTGGTGGCACAAACGTCAGAGATAGATGATTATCTTCGCAAGTGGCCCGACCATTTCGGAGGCAGTCCGACGTCTATGGCGATGTGGTCTTTCGCGGGGTCGATGAGGCGCTCGTTCTCATCGCCGTCATTATCTGGTGTGTATTTGTGGTGGGAGGTAGAAGAGCTCGCACGAGAGTCTCTATAGGAAAGGAAGAGAAGGGTTCTTGAACGGGTAGTAGGAGTTGAGGACATCAAGGGGCCAGCGGGCACGTGCAGGCGGCAACGGAGCTCGGAAAGGACGTTTGGAAGGGCGTTCCGTCGCGGGCCTTGGACTCAGTTGCGGAACGACAAAGGATAGTCCAAGAAGAGTAGGGAACAATAAACGGGCCATTGATTATTCCTTCCGACAGTCATGTGCGTATGTGGATTGCAGACAGTCCTCGCTTCGGACTTGGCGCATGGTGCGGTTCCGCGTATTCCGAAAGAGAGAGAAACGAACGCATTGCATGACGACGGGAGCTCGGATGCTGTTGTGTTTCCGCTCACGTTTCCTCTTATCGACCATCGGATCGCCCCCCACACCGCCCCTTTTCAGAAATTCGTTTCGATAACCCCCAGCCCTCTAAAAGACCACATTCCCCCTGACTATATAAGTCCACCTCCAAACCCCCCATGTCTTCACTCGACCCCACCCACACTTCCGTCCCACATCTCCTCCACTCTTCTATTCTACCATGTGTAATCTTGAAACGTATGTGCTCCCCTGATTCCCCTCTCCTCGTCCTCCCACCCACGCATGTCTGACATGGCTTTGTCGCACAGCGAGGGCACCAAGTTTGGATGCGGAGTACGTTGACGCGCGGGCTTCCATTCGACCGATCTGTTTCTAATCAAATCCCTCCCTCCGTTTACGAAACAGCACTATCAGATCGTCAGTAATCCCTTCGACTTCATTCAATCGCCGATCCTTTTGCTAACTCGCCCATTAGACTAGACAACTGCGTAAGATCGACTGCGGCAATCGCTACTGCAGTCATTCCATGAAGCACCCTCAGACATGTCCCGGATGCTCTTGCCAACTCGTCTGTGCCTTGTTCCGCCTTTTGTTCTCGCCACCGCTCATTTTGTTCCGCGTTTCAGTTCCTCGGGCCTGACAAGTCCGAAACCATCACCTCCATAAACCAGGGTGACTGCAACCAATGTGCCCCTTGGTACGGGCCCGGGCATGTTGGTAACGGTCGTCGCAAGTGATCGAATCTCAGTCCCCGCGACGACCACGACCATTATGACGAGCCCCGCTTTCCCACTTCACCTCGTTACCATCAACTCTGTTCTCCGAATTGCTCTCTCCAGCATCAGCTCAACCATCCGACACCTTATCTATTGGACACACCAGTCATTTTTATCGACCTACTGATATCATCCCCACATCTCTGCAACCGCTCTCGCCGCAAGCCAGCATATTCCCCCAACAGTAGATACAAAATGTACTACCAGCGTCCACTATGTTTTCATAACCCACCCGTGTTGTTTTTGTGTAGCATTCAATGCTTAATTCTTTAGTTGGAATTCGCCTCCCTCTTCTGTGCCCATTGCCCCTCCTATTCGGTTCGGATCAGTGGATCTCAGATAATTCATCCATCAAACGCGAACCCAAGTCCTTGGGTCGCTCCTACAACCACACCGGTCATCCCTCCTCGCATTGCGTCATGGATGATCTCCAGGCGCCGTAAATCATAATATGTGGGTAAACGAGACCAAGGTTTATGGTAAACGTTGCAATTCAGGGGGTTTGGACATCTCTCTCGAGCTCTCTCCAAGAAATGGCCGACCGTCGTCCTGTGTTCGGGACGCCATAGCCCCATCCCTTTTCGCTCCAATTCCCACGCGTCAAGCGAGGGTTTGGGCACCTACATCAGTTCTCGACACGTCGCGCGGAAACGCCAACCAAACCCGTCCCAGGGCGATCCATCTGCTCACTGATATCCAAACTCGTAGCCGTACTAGCAACGTTGCTCCACCTCTAGATCGAGCAAGTATCGACGAGATTCGTCTTTGGTTATGTGTGTAACTCACGCGACTTCTCGGATTATCGTGAAATCGTTAGGAAGAACGCTAGTAAGCAACCGGTAACCCATCGCTGATCCTCAGTTCCTAAAGAAATGAATCACTTCACCTCGGTACCCAGACGAGCCGGATCCGCGGATCACGAATGCTGATCAACGAGGCTCCCAGCTGACCTCGGGGGTACTTCGGAGACTCCCCACTCTAGAAGCCAGTAGGAAAGCACCACCGGAAGGTCATTTCGTATGCCAAGGCCAACGTTGCGGGGGAACACACAAAGGATGTTTGTATTTCAAACGCTCCATCAAGCGATTAACCAAGTTATCCTGCGGGTAACGCTATATCACGCAACCGCGTAAGTATCAACAAGTGGAACCGACGAAGCATACCTACCCCGGGGGAGATGAGGACCTTGCCGACCAACGCGTGGCAAACCTAGACGACAAACAGCTCCACTTCTCCACCCATTCACTGTGGACGCTGGGGTCCGACGGCGCTTGGAGGAAGTATGATGATAGAAGATCGATGTCCTTACGGTAGGACGAGACAGGGCATTCAACGGGCCACCCCGCGGCGGAAGGACGGCCATGGAAGTTCCGAGAAAAATCACCATAGGTGACGACCAAGTCATCACACTCATAGACGTTTCAAATCTTGTGGGCATTGGGGGGGTTTCGGTCCAGGATCACCTCACAGGCCCCAAAAGCGAAACAAGGATAATTCATATGACGTCGGTCATTCCAAAACGCGACGGCTTTCCCCCTTTATCACCACGGAAGAAGTGAATCCCTTACAATGCAGACTCATTTCAGTGTTCACGAGATGAGGTGATTCCGATCACGAACGTACCGCCCATGCGACCACGGACAATACTTTGTGATGTATACAAACGAGATCCTCCCGGGAAGCGCATTCACCGAGGTGAATATCAAGAGCGTCTTCTAATTGATCGCGACCTTGAGGATGATGTGGTTTATGACACTCGTCTCAAGGGCCTGTGTGTGTAATTTCCGTGATGAAAGCGCTGACATCTGACACCAAGAAATGACGCTAGCCTGCGTGGATGACGCACGGAGCAAGGTCCTCGTTGTCTCCACGATTTTCTACCGGACCCCGACCGAGGGAGCTGCACGGTCTCATCGGGGAGAAGAAGCGGTGATCATACGTAGTAGATCAAACACCAACGGGTGAGACAGCAATCCCCAGCTTGTCGCAGTGGGCGGTCGTACAGCCAAGAAGACGAACGGAGAGACACTTAGGGTTAGAATCCAACACGAGGCCGCTGCGATCTGTCTGCTGAAAAATGGTCGTACCAAGAGAGTGTAAAAATAGCTCGGCAGGGTTCACAATGAGCAAAAGAGAACGGCCGACCCACACGGTCTGGGATGGACGAATGTCGAGGATTCACGGTTGTTGATGGGAGACTCGGACACCGTGAGAACCTTCCAAACTCCTCTACCCCCTATTTTTACTCACGATTCTCGTCATGTGTGAGCCTGAGGGTTCTCCACGCCCAGGAAAATGACCCTGTCCACACCAGAGCGTGGCCAATGTCGGAGGGTGGGGGCCGAGGCACTTGAAAGGTGCACTTGGCCTGGATTCTAAACCACACGTTTTTTGCAATAAAAAATGGTGTTTGATCCAAAAAAAACATATCGTAAACCCACGACCGCTCCGGCAACCATTGGTCATCTATGTCATCGCCAAAGCCCCCGTACCCCGGCGGCGGCTCACACCGGTCATCGAAGGATTGGCGCTAGGGCCTGTTTTAGGCGCTTCCGTGAATTTCGCGAAATTTTTCGTCCCCCGTCGCGCAACGCTGTAAACCAGCCACGTTGGGGCTGCGGTTGCACACGCGACGGGTCCTCACTGACAGCTACCGGGGCGCAGAGTCCTCTGCCCATTGCGGGGTCACCGGTCACCGGTCAACCCTCCATGGGCCCGAACCTAACTATACTCGCACAGTGTGACACACTCTGCCGCTCGTCAGCCATATACCTTGTCACTCAATCGAGGAATTAGACCGCGAGGGTCGTCCCCCATACCCTTCCTTGCTTACGTCCCACGCAAGCGCGATCCCTGTCTCGCCCTCGATTGCTGATATGCAAAGTATGTATATTGCAGAATTGCGTGTGTTTCCAGGGCTTGCACCCCCTTCCCTTCCAAATCCGCCTCCACGGAAGCAGAATGGCGAGTTTAGCTTGTTCCCGCTTTAAATCACAAACGGGACACAAAAAGCCCGCGACTTAAAAAAG
>Ga0307515_10010631_pt1 | contig 17597 bp, 18 predicted proteins | sample 17_EM_MG_FD_194513 | JGI IMG/M metagenome (GOLD analysis project Ga0307515, IMG submission 194513) | Populus trichocarpa ectomycorrhiza microbial communities from riparian zone in the Pacific Northwest, United States - 17_EM | ecosystem: Host-associated > Plants > Roots > Unclassified | place...
TCAAATGAGAATAGCTGAAGATGTCATATACATCGTCGTTTCTCTATCTCAAATGTGATTCAAATGTCAAATGAGAATACCTGATGATGTCACACATATCCTCATGTGTCTTTATCGAAGGTGATTCGAATGTCCAATATTCATACTTAAACATTGCAACCTTATTGATCATTGACTCTTTCAAATATATACAAGTCTTTACATCCTTAGATTACAGTCCGCACTCGTATATGCTTAAAACTACATATAATCTTTCAATTAGAATCATAAGTTAATCCAAGGATCAAAATATTTTGCAGCAAAATATTATTAACACTTGCTTCACATGACTATGGGACATAGCCGTGCCAATCTGATTAACCCAAATCCTGACCTTCAGTTAAGAATGTCCATCAGGCCTGAAAATATTATATCCTAACTCCTATCTATATTTCTATATGTTGTCTCCGTTCATAGATGACAACTTGTTGCAACCAAGCATAAGGGTGGTTGAATGTGAATACCGTGACGTAATTTCTTGTATTGAAGATAATCAAATTGCAATAAGATTACCTGATAATAGCATAAAGTATTATCGTATCTCTTCCTGAAGGCAATCAAATCGTAGTGAGAATACCTGATAGTACTATAACATTTTATTATTTCTCTTTACTATTATTGATTGAATCATAGTAAGAATACCGCATTGTCGTTAAATATAGTATTTTTACCCCCTGCTTTATATGGCAATTTTCCAGTGACCATTAGCGAACATCACTCCTTGGTCCAATAATACCATCATATCGTCGTAACAATGATTGAAGATCATTTTTTCCCAAATAACATACAAGGTAATATCGACAACAAATAATGAAGATAGTTTTTACCAGAGCAACAGGCAAGGGTAATATCGAAGAAGTAATATCGAAGATATTTACTACCAGAGCAACATGCAAAGGTGATATCAATGAAGTAATATCGATGTTGTTTAATACCGAAGCAACATGCAAAGGAAATATCGAAGAAGTAATATGGAAGATATTAATTACCAAACTAATATGTGAAGGTAATATTGAAGATGTAATCTCGATGATATTAATCACTGGACTACTATACGAAGATAATATCGACGAAGTTATATTGAAGATAGTAACTACTGAAGTAATATGGGTAGGTACAATCGACGATGTAATATCGCAGATATTAATTACTGAAGAAATATGCAAAGATAATATCAACTAAGTAATATTGAAAATACAAATTACCGAACTAATATGCGAAGGTAATATATACGAAGTAATATCAAAGATAAAAATTACCTAAGTAATTTGATGCAACCACCGTGGAATTGGTAGTGGTAGCATTAAACCTTTCCGCACCATGGTCTTTAACCTCAACTGATGATCTTTCATAACTTCATGGATGTAACATCCTTGACATCTAAAGCAATTATCTCACAATCTGCATTAGAACAACACTCGCTCGATCCATATCAGGCTACTGATTACGCTCGATGCCATCGCTAAGTCCATCATCGGGCTACTCCTCATACCATTCCTGTGACTCAGGTTGCTTGCAGTGTCTCTTAAGTCCATATGAAGACCACTCGTCATCTACTTCTGCTTCCTCATATTTGTAACGTGCTGGGTCGGGTGTAGGTGATATTGGTAACACTAAGGTGATATCACATATGGAACAAGAGGCTCGAGATTGGTTTCGAAGAAATCAAGACAAGACAAGAATCGAAACTGTTTCAAAGTCGTAACTTGCTTTGCTATACAAGAGAACGAGTAAAGAGAGGAGAAAAGGAAATCCTTCAAACGCCAACAACACTCTCTTTATATACAATTCGTCTGCCATCCTCGAACCATTTCTCATGCTCCGATGTACCATCCGAATTCCATCTCATGATCTTACACAGCATCAACTCATCTTCATATTAATTCAACCACGCCACATCATCCGACGTCGCAACACCTCAGACCCCTTCCATATCATAGTAAATCACTCCGCCACCATCTCGCCGTTTCCTCTGCGTCTCCAAATGTCTCCGCCTTTCCGTAACACAGTTCCTTCAACACCACCAGGAACCTCCTTTCCTTATTCCCGAATATCGTTATACTTCCCAGCGCCGTGACACTATCCCCCCCCTAGGCTCGAGGTCCTCCGAGACCATTTTCAAATGGTCCTGGCTTCCGTGAATATTGTTGATGAAATTCTTTGACTGCGTGTATCCCATCTACAAACTTTGCAGGTTCCCAAGTATGGGAATCATACCCCGTCCATCGAACCAAATACTGTAGCTGACTTTGATACATTCGACACTCTTCAATGCCAGACACTTGATAGTCTTCTTCACCGTCAACTTCAACAGGAGGAGGAGGAGGTACCACCTGTCCTTCTAACGTATCTTCAATTACCGGATCCAAAAGCGAAACGTGTTGCACTCGATGAATCCTTATTGACGTAGGTAACTGTAATTCAGAAGCATAACGGAACACTTGCTTTTGTACCTGAAAAGGTCCCGGGCGTTTCCTGTCCAACTTCCGACTAGGGTGAGTAGTCCGTACGTTACGTGCATCCAACAACACCTTAGATCCGACCTGGATATTGGGTGCAGGAACATGCCCACGATTGGCGCCTTCTTCCTGTATGGCTTGGCTCCGTCTCATCTCAACTCGCAAATGTTCGTGAACCTGTTGCATCACGGTTTGAACCTGGTCTGCCTCGCAGCGTCGTTGATCTCGTTCCTGTGTAGGTTTGCCAGCGAATGACATTCGTGGGTCCACACCTTGAACTGCAAAGAATGGGGTACACTTCATCGACTCGGATACACCAGTATTAGCAGCATACTCGGCCAGGGGTAGCCAATGCACCCAATCGTTCTGCTGATACTTAACAACTACACGAAGGTACTGTTCCATCCCTGCATTCATTCTTTCAGTCTGACCATCCATCTCTGGGTCAAACGCAGTAGACATTTGTCCATCTATCCCCAACCGGTTGCATATGTGTCCCCAGAAAGTTGAAGCAAACTGACATCCTCGATCCGAAACGATACTCCTTGGTAAGCAATGAAGGCATACAACCTCTCGGAGAAACAGCTTAGCCAACCATACCGTATCTAGCGTTGTATGGCACAGAATAAAATGTCGCATCTTCGAAAGCCTGTCCACTACTACCCAAACTGCATCAATCCCTTCACACTGCGATAACCCTACAACAAAATCGATTGCAATATCTTCCCACGACTTCTCTGGCAGCGGTAATGGTCGCAGAACTCCAAACATTGCATGCCTTGAGGTCCTCGATCGTTGGCAGCTATGGCAATTCCGTACATACTGATCCGCCTGTTTCAACATCTCCTTCCAGTAATATTGTCTATCCAGAAGATTAAACGTATTTGCCCGTCCTGGATGGCCAGCCAATGCGCTGTCATGATGCTCCTGTATTAATCGTAACCTCAACTGATCACCTTCACGGACATAACGCTTCCCTCAATACCACACTCACCCTTCTCGTTCCGTACATTCTCCTACTGCAATTTCCTTCAAGCTATCTCCTTGTCTTATAGCTCCCAATATCGTATTAACCTGCGGGTCCTCCACACACTCTTGAGCAAAAAGATCAGATACCGAAGGAACTTGCTGTCCGGGCATATCATTGGCCAATATCCTCAACTGCTCCGGAAGATTATGCGGTTTTAAAACGACCTGTTCCATATTTTTTAACCTTTCATCCCCCCCCTCAGGTAGGTCTCCTGGCCACCTCGTCAAAGCATCTGCTTTCCCATTCGATTTTCCTGATCGATAAACAATCTCATAATGAAATTGTGTGAAAAATTCGGAACATCATGCTTCTCTTGGATTTAAAAGCTTTTTTATCATAAAATATTCGAGGTTCGTATGGTCAGTTATCAACTGTACGGGATATGCGGCACCCTCACACTCAGGTCTCCATTCTTCATGCGCCTTCATAATCGTCATCTGCTCTTTATCATATATATCATAATTGCACTCTGCCGGTGAATGATTCTTCGAGTAATATGCCACAGGGTGTAGCACCCCTTCATCATCCCATTGTGACAATACACCTGCAGACACATAATCGGAAGCATCAGTCCCAATAATGACCTCCCTCTCATGATCAAAATGTCGAAGGGCTGGTGCTGTAGTAAACGCAGTTACCATCCTCTCGAAAGCGGGCTGTTGTTCTGATACCCATACAAATGGTTCATCCTTTTTCGTAAGCCTGGTTAATGGTTCCGCGTTCTCAGAATACTTGGGGATAAATCATCAATAATAATTGCAAAATCCTAGGAATTGTTGTACTGCAAAGAGGTTATTCAGCCGTCCATTCTCAGTCTTCTTGTCCCGGCTGCAATTCCGTATAGTCTCAACCTTGTCGTCATTCATCGAAATGCCCTTAGTTGACATAATCAACCCTAAATACCTCACTATTTCCTTATAGAACTCGCATTTCACTGGCTTCAGGTACAACCCTGCCTCTCATAATCATTGCATAATCCATTTAACATGGTCAACATGTTCTTCCTCGGAATCACTATATATCAGTACATTGTCTGAATATGCTGACGCAAAGTCATCCAAAGCTTCCCTAATAGCAGTAATGATATAACCTTGGAAATCCGCTGGTGCATTCGTTGTTCCAAACTGCATAACTGTAGGTTCATATAGCCTATATCTAGTTCGGAAACCTAACTTATGCTCATCCCGTTCTTTTACTCGAAGCGATTTATAGCCTCCTCGTACATCCAATTTCGTATATATTTTCGCTTTACCTAGGAGGTTCAACGTTTCCTTGATAAATGGGAGGGGGTATTGATTTTTTATTGTCTTACTGTTAATGTCCCGATAATCAATACAAAATCGTAGACCGCCTCCTGGCTTCTTTGCGAACTATACCGGAGCTGCCAAAGGCGAAGATGATTGGCGAATACACCCTGTAGACATATTCACCTCGAGCCATTCCTTCGGAAGAACCACTTCTGCTCTGGACATCGAATATAATGGTCCCCATGGTGGTGTTTCTCCTTCCTTCAATTGTATCTCATGATCAATTCCAGGTCGATGTGGTGGTAGCCTATCTGCCAACAACTTACAAAAAAACGGAAGAAATTCGTGATACTTTTTGGGAACAAACTCGTCAAGGGGGCGTTCTTTCAGATCATTTGCCTCGATGGCTTTATTAATATCATACAACGAGGCTTTAAACACCGTAAGTCTCCCTGTCATAATGGTCCTAAAAAATGAAGCTCCTTTGCACATAGCAACATCCCCTAGGAACGGTCTCAATGGTAGAATCTTTGGTTGAAATATATCTTTAACTTGCTATACCGGTTCCGGGGGTTCTTCTGTAACGCCTTGTACTGTTCCGGATATATCATGGCAATGTGTAATACAATATTGCGATCAGAATGTAACAGCATTTGATGAAAAATGTACGGCCACATCATGTAATCGTATCCAGGGTATTCCTAGGATAATTGGATAATGTTCTAACTTTGTACCGAACATGCGTAATTGTTCCTTATGCTCCTGTACTTGCATACAAACTTTGGCAAGATGCGTAATATCTCCGGATTCGATAGGTCTTTTGTCGATAACCTCCACTTGTGTTTTTTCTTCAACTCCTGAACAGGTATCTGATGATGGCGAGCAAAATCTTGTTCCATAAATGCAATGCCCGTGGCTATGCAATCAATTATTGCATGTGTAGGTATCTCTTGGTTATTCACGGTCAATGAACGGGTGATAACTAAATGTTTGCCTTCCATTGTTCCTTCCAATCCCTGCACCTTGCTAACTGATAATCGCGAAATTCCAAAGCATTTTAAAGCATTTAAAACACAACTTTTCCCGTCAGCCAAAGCGCCATCCGGCTTCGGTTGGCCTATTCTTTTCCCGATTCCTCGGGACCTTCCTCAGTTCTTCCTTCCTTAACTTCCGCTCCAGCTGCCTTCAATGTCTCAGCCTTTTTCCTTTCCGCGCATTCCAGGGCCCTGTGGTTAAACCCACCACAGTATAAACACCTCCCATCCGCAAATCTCTTTGTTCTTTCGTCCCCCGAAATCCTCCTTTTTCCTGCGCTAAGATCATTTGCGCAGGTCCAGTATATCCGGCAACAGTCCCAGCTGGGGCCGCATCAGGGGCCTTCGGGGCAGGAGCAGGCCTAGGGGAAGCGAAACCTATCCCGCTTCCTTTATTCTGTGCCGCCTTCTCAGCTCGTCTTTGCCGAATCTGATTGTCTCGTTTCTGGCAGACCGTTCCCAATGCAGGAAGCTCTTCCGGCATATCGCTATATGTAAAGGAATCTTTCATTTCCTTGGACAACCCCATTCTTAGGGCATTCCGCAGGGCCGAAGGATTCCAATCACGGTCGGCAGCAAGAACTTGAAACTCAGCATGATACTGAGAGAAATCACGGTTGTCGTGTTTAATTTCCCGCATCTTCGGTTCGGTGGTAGCTACTCTGTTGGGGTCCCCAAAAGCTGCTTCCAGGAGTCATATCAAAGCTTGTAGGTTTCCCAATCCTCTCATCACGGCTTCTCGGACGTGTGGCAAGATCTGGCCTAAGCTTATTCGCCCTAGGGGGTTGAATCCTTACAGCATCTTCCACTGTTCGTCGGTACAGCTGGCGGGCTTGGGTCATATGACAATCCGGAGTTGAGCGATACAGCCTGTCAACTGAGTTTGATCTGACCCTCACAAGTCCGGAGTGTCGGGAAATTTCTGGCCTCTGTCTTCCGGAGCATGGGGAGGAACCTGGGGCCATTCGGGCTGCTAACGTCAACGCATTCGCTAACTGCATCCTCAAAGCGCGGAGTGCCTATCCAGATTGCCGTTCGTCCCAGGTCATGTCGTCCGGTACCTGTTGCAGATCCCCGTCTGTTCCTGGGACCGCTGGTCTCCTCAAGGCTTCGTCCCGTTCATTCCTCAGGGTCTGAATTTGTTGTTCGAGCTCGGTAGGATCGTACTGCGGTGGCAGGAACTGCCTCGTTTGGATGTCCGTAATTTGCCGTTGTAGGTCGATGATCTGCTGCGGGTGTTCGCAGACCCTCTGCACCTCTCGAATTGGTTGGGAGCACTGTGCTACCCGCATCAATACCTCCTGTGTCTGTATGAATGCCTCCCTCAGCAGGTCTTGCCCTACGTTGTCTTAGTCGATGTCGATTACCGCCATAATTGTGCCCTCGTCCTCGCCAGATACCAAGGCCGCTCGGGATTCCGTTGATCCTGACATTGCAACGAGTTAAGCACATCTACCAGTGCCAGTTATATGCGTCAATCTCGGAGGGGGTCGGAGTCAGAGGTGCTATAACAAACAGTGGAATCCCCAAGGACTTTGCTGTTGTTGCTGCTGCTGCTGTGTGTCCGATTGTCGAATGGGTTCCAGCACAGTTGTGTCCTTCGCAATCACACGGTTCTTCAGAATTACAAGGAAACCAGGATTGTGCTCCTGTATACAGAGTCCCGTGAGGTCCGAACACGGGACGGTTAATATCAAGTCCTCCGCCTTCCTTAGCCGCGTCTGTCCAATATGTATTCCAAGGGGAGGGGACAGTTGACTGTTCACAAAAATATCCATTGAGGGATTCCTCCACGAAAGATGCTCCAGGTATGGCTTCGATACTCTCAAAGGCGTTCAAAGATTCAGTTTCGAAAACAAGACAAGGGATTCCAGCGAGATCAACCCAATTCGTACGAGAAGTACAGTTACTGTCGTACAGGTGCATTCAAATATGATGATCTATCGGGGTACTGACGGATATCAAATCCGGTCCCTCGAAGTAACTCGTCGACGCAATCGTCGCAAGCATGTATCCAACGACGATTCGATGCTAGGTACACCCAACAAGAAGCAGAGCAAGCTTCGGAGAAATACTTACACCCTGTTGAGGGATGCAGGCACATTCAATATCAGGTACGATGCGGTAAGACTCGTTCTAGTGTAACGGGCGGGGTCGGGCGAAGGTGATATTGGTAACACTAATGTGATATCAAATACGGAACAAAAGGCTTGAGATTTGTTTCGAGGAAATCAAGACAAGACAAGAATGGAAACTGTTCCAATGTAGTAACTTGCTTTGCTATACAAGAGAACGAGTAAAGAGAGAAGAAAAGAAAATCCTCCAAACGCCAACAACACTCTCTTTATATACAATTCGTCTCCCATCCTCGAACTATTCCTCATGCTCCAATGTACCATCCGAATTCCATCCCATGATCTTACACAGCATCAACTCATCTTCATATTAATACAACCACGCCACTTCATCCGACGTCGTAACACCTCAGACCACTTCCTTATCATACTAACTTACTCCGCCATCATCTCGCCGTTTTCTCTGCATCTCCCAACGTCTCCGCCTTTCCATAACACAGTTCCTTCAACACCACCAGGAACCTCCTTTCCTTATTCCCAAATATCATTATACTTCCCAGCACCGTGACAGTATTCTTCTACTATATCCTCAGAATACTCGTTATTCGCACCATCTGCATTCGATTGTTCTTTGGCTTCACGACTCTCTCTCTGGAATAATTTGTGGCAATGTTCTTTGGCTTTGTCCCAGTCATTATCATGCCGTTCCAACAGCCCATTGCTATAGCCGTCGGTATAACTGCTATCTTTTCCTTTGTTATATATTCTCCAGTCACAAGGAGTATATTTATCGATTTTTGCATATGTCGTGTGAATTGAATCGTCAAATTTTTGAATTCATTCTGGCAATGCCGACCATACATTGCTTCGCAAAAATGTATAGTACCTCATGAGTATAGACTGTTCGATTATGTTTCGAAAGTGAATCATTATAATTGATAATGCAATGATGATCAATTTATCTTAAAGTCGCACCATAGGAGCCCAGGTAAGGTCTACCACTGGCTGCATTTTGCCGATGATTGATGGTCGTTGGAACAACACAATTAGGTCTTATCGTCTTCATTGCAGCAGTATTACCACTTGTCGGCCCACGAGTGATAATGTTTCTAGTGTTTTCTATAGACCGGATTGTCAATAGTAAGTATTTCGCAGTTGACGGCTGATTGTCGATAATAGTGAACCCAATGCCTAGGTGTCTCGGGTTCTTCTTGGAATATTGGATTATTCCAATTGTTTCCTCGTTTTTCGGATGAAATTGTACGTATCGAACGGAATATATTGAATGGTTTGTGTTCGAATAAATTGGGTGTATATCAGGCAAGATTGAACAAGTTGATTATATGCTAATTTGGTCTGAACATTATATTCTCTGATATCTTATCAGAAATTATATCCTGTTGGTAAGATTCAGTTTGTCATTCTTGAATATTAGGTCTTTTATAGGGATCAAGAACGTATCAATGACAATTAAGATATTAGGATATCTTAACTGGGATCTCAACTGGAAACATAAGCATAAGATTTGGTAGTTTAGCAGAGACTACTACCATTCCGACTCGTGGTGATTGTAGCCAGAAAGCTCCTTTCTTCTGAAGCTTTGAATAGGCCTCAAGCTCTTCTGCTTGCATGCGTCGTATAATAAACCAAGAAGTGTAGATTTCATTTATTATACTGCTACGGGGTGTATACCCTAAGTAACTTAACTCAATTTCTGTTGATACTATATCAAGTATTCGGTTCACAGCCGCAGATCCTATACCTTGCTAATGTTGTTAAGAACCGGAACTAGTATTTGTTGAAGGTTTCGGTTCCGTTCGGCTTCTCTTTTCTTCCCAGGTTCTGTTAGTTTTTCAATTTTCTTTCCCTTGTTCGGTTGTATCTTACTCTGAGGGACAGGGTTTACTCAGTTTCATTGCGAAGATTTTCGAGCTCTTTGGGTTTCCGCAATAACGCGCGCAGCACGCTCAACTATCACATTCACTTGTTGATCCTCCGTAACATCTCTACCTACTCATGATACCTCACATCTGTATGATATCTTCAAAACTTGATGGGGATGGATTTGACGGGGCAAGCACTGCGGAACCGGGTCCAATTGATTATCCGTGAATACTATCGAATCTTGTTGTGCCCTGTCAACATCCCAAAGTCGGAGGTTGTCGATATAGTTAATTAACTCCTGCTCAAGTCCAATATTTGAAGCTAGCCACCAAACAGACTGAGCAACAAATATATAACCTTTGATTCGTGCAAAATTAATAACCTTCTCAAGAGCGTATACAATAATATGATTGTTGCTTTTGAAGGTAATCATCATCCGGTGGTCAATTGAAACGAGGCGTGGGGCTGCCGCTACAGAATGCTAATTGATTCTTAGGTATAAGATATTAGGTATAGGTATCAGAACAATGCAATAACAAATAAGGATAATTCTCCACTGGTAGGTCTTGTTTTCTCTCGCTGTTTGAGCGGGCCTTTCTCATTGCCCAAACAACGTGATCTCTTTAAAGTGTCTCGAACCTCTCTTCAGACTATGATTGAATCACTCAATGATAGTCACGTATCGGTGCATCTTACATTCCGAGAATGCGCCAGACTAACAAAGGCCACTCGTCCCTATAGTTATCGTTTTCATGCATAATATCATATTGGTTCATAAATCAGACCATAACTTCAACTTAGACAAATAGCACTCGTTTTGATAATCGGTTGTTGGAACGCTCATTCAAAGATGGCACGTCTCTAGGCCATTTACTCCTCCGAAATTAATCACTATCAGTCCACTATTGGCTACTATGCACTGCTATGCCAAAGTAGACCTTATTCACGTAATCAACGTATTGATTAAGATTGCGAAGCCACTTCACTCAAATGAATGATTTATGCTTTTGGCTTTAAGTCAACGCAGTAGTCCCTCAGTCATATGTGCTTAGATTTTCATCATAACCCGGAAGTGCTGCACTCTCGAAGACGCTGCAATGACCGGAGAGCCCTTCAGTTGCACGAGTGCCGCGCAAAAACATTTGCAACAGCATAGCATCTGAGAATCAATCTGGCTGAGAATAACTAGCTCCGAAGGAATTATCCTTCCGATCTGGCTTGCCGCAGCATCATCAAATCAGATGCCGCAGCATCTACGTTCAACAAATCCGCCAAGCTTCCGCGCTTGCCCAATCGAGACGTGATTTGTATGGCTCCGCTAAAGGACATACCATATGGCAACTCAGTACCAGTACACTGCTAGGGGAGAACCCCTAACATCGTGCAAAGCTACAAATGGTTGACGCTCCATTGACACTGATTCTCAGAATGGCGCGGTGACTATGTTGCTCTCGCTGTCGCCCATCAATGCTGCAAATACATCGGTTATGCCTCAGAGCGACTAAAGCGCTATTTAATAAAAGTACTTTCAAAACCACAAATTGTTTATACTCCATTGATGGTTAGTTTACTGTATTGTCCATTCAACATCTGCTGCCATTGACAGTAGTTTTCATCATGATTTGAACTTAATGGTAGTCATTCTGTCAGATCAAGACTTCGCCCTGTGGCAAAGCCGAGCACAGTAACATTTTTGCACAGTTCGCTCTCACAGGACTAAAATATATTTCTCTTGCCAAAAGATTCATTGCACCTGCTATACATGTCTTTCTCAACCGATATTCTCAAGCTTCTACCCACCATTGGCCCAGAATATATCTCTAACTACAACACTGAGTCAAGATACATAACGAAGCTGGGGAAACATTGATACACTTTTTCCTACATTTTCTCCACACCTGTATCGCGTCACATGTTGATTGAATTGACCGTCACCAATAGTTATTCAGCCTGTCTCTTTGACTTCCGTGTAGGCTGGATCAATCTGGAAAATTTGGTGTGGCGCTCACATTCCGCTGCTCTGGGTATTCTGGATGCTCGATACCATTGTCATGCTCTATATCGGATTCAATGTCCACCGCTCAATTGTCATCACTGACAGTAGCATTATCTGAGTTTTCATTCCTGTTAAGCCAATCTTCAGTGTCCGAGATGCATTCAAGTGGGCTATCCTGGTTACTTTCGACAGGATGATGGTTGATTCTTCAGATTCGACTCACATTCCAGATTTGAGTTCATCCTCCATGGTGATCCTTTGCAGAGAAAGGGAGTGTTAGCAACGGTTCCGGGTTATCTGCCAGCAGTACGGGATTGGACCCGGAACCGGACCGGATGATCCAGTCAGGGATGATACCCGTGAAACCGGGGTAGTCACCAGGTTCGGGGAAGGGTCAGAACTGGACCATGTTTCGATATTACAGTTCTTGCAACTTTGGCTCCAATGAATTATTTGGATTTTGATTGTATCATGACATGATCAATATGCTGATTGTCCAGTTTTAGCCCCTCTTTCACCTCCTGCTCCGGAATTTGCAATTGTACCAATATTGGTTGAAACGCTGTGAAAGGTGATATTGCGGCTGAAATGTGCCGGATATTGATAGCGACTCAGCGCATATTGGTCCATTTCTAAATGACAACGTGGGAGGGGAAAGAGGGACTAAAACTACATAATCTACATACCGATCTTGTCACAATACAATCAGATCTCAGATACTTTATTGCAGCAAAAATTGTACACCTGAAATACCGGGTTTAAGTTGGAAACTCGGTGCAACTGTCCGGTTGCTGGGGGGGGACCAGACCCGGAACCGCACCGGGAATTTTCCCTCGTTGCTAACACTAGATCTAGGTGGTGGCAATGGCGAGGTTTCTCAAAATTTAACTACAGCCTCACTATCATGTTGAAAGTGTAACCTGCGTGCTTTGACAATCACTTCGGTGTCCGAAATGAATTTCACATCAGCCATATGCTTGCTTGGGGCGCGAGATTCCTTCTGTGATGTATGTAGGTCTTGGCTGCCCTGCTACATCTTCAAAAAGTCGTGAACCTTGGCAATTCTGTGCAGTACCAATTTCTCCTCCTATTTCTTCATTTGCGTTTCATTTTTGGTGTACATGGTATGCATTTCGGGGTCAGTCTCTGCCAAACTGCCGTTATTGCCTGAAACAAACGGCTTTAGATCCACTTCTTCGCGAAGGGTCCCCCCTGTGGTTGTTGACTGGCTCCATCCGAGCAGATCCCAGCCAATGCATATACTGGCCTCCACTGCTACACCATGTGGTAGGATAGAGAATATGTCACTCACCACATTGGAGAGATCTGCATACTTTGACTATGGTTCCTCCTGTTGACTCCACCAGCCGGTTGTCACTGGTATCAAAAATGTTATGCCAACCTCCATTATGTCGGAGTTGTAATCTGTGAGATTGGATCAATTTGCTCAAAGTTCTTTTGCGCTTCAGGCAGCGAATTCAAATATAGCCAGGCAGTGGTCAATAAGCACGCAGCTCGATCACTTACTATTGATGTAGTCTCAGCCCCATTGTTAGGCTTTTGGTATTGTTCATGATCGTTGGACAAATGATATGGATCAAAGCATGATTGACAGGATCCGGAAGCCATTGCAGGTGAAATGCGATTGCTACTGGGAATGCTGTGAAATGTATTGACAGGCAGGCGTCGATATCTGGCGCAGTATTCATGCTCCTCAAACTACCGAAAGTCCACAGGGTAGTGGGTAGTATAGAATGTCTCGTCCTCAAGTTTGATATCCTGTGCCTTGTGCCAAGTTCTGAACGATTGTAACTTCTGGAAAGGATTGAGAATATGTGCAGAAATGTGAAGCATCCATGTGATTGGAGTCACTTCAGCGAAGTATTTGAACAGCAGCTGTCGAGCTAACATCACATCGAAGAATAAGTCTTCTTCCCATTGAGTTTTGTTCTTGCTCAGATCTTGCATCATGCCATGCATATAATCGAACTTTTCCATGTATACTGTGATAACCTGATGCAATGTGTCTGTATGCCTCTTCGGCATCCACAGTGTCCAATATCGGAATGGCCTCAATTTTGCAATGACATATTTCACAATTGTTTATTCATCTTGAGTTGTGAATAGTGGCCAGTATTCAGGATACATTAGATTTTGAAGCCACCAACATGTGAATACCCGTAATCGCGAGGTCCACTCAATTAACTGCAGTGGACACTTTCAACTTGTCTTCACATCCATAATCGGAAGTACTGCAATCCGGATGTTGGCTTGTTGACAGGAAATGAACTCGTTTCGATGACCATGTGTCAGCGTCATTAATACATCAAGCATCCACTGCTATATGAAGGTCAGTTTCAGGACTTTCAATATATCATGAAATCTGTACTTTCTCAATTATCTTTGCCAAACCCACTGTCATGGCCGACAACTTATCGATTGGAGCATTGCCCTCTTTTCGAAGTCTCTGACTGTTGCCAATGTCTATGCTTTCAATCAAGCCAAATTGCTGATCGTGCTCATGCGCTTGTCAATATTTCGTGCAACCTTGTACACGGAGACTGCTCATGAATGCACCGAGAGCCAGCTATATGATGTGTGCCATGCAAGGTATCTGGTTCCTCAATGCAGGCCACTCGGTTCCAGAGGCCTAAAGTGATGTTCACAGCGAGTGTGTCATCGGGTGAATCGAGGAAGCGTCATCTGTCAGAATACCAAAGGAAATGCCACTGTTGAGCTCAAAATGATCCCTCACATACTTCAAACGGACGGCTAGCCTTACTTCAGTATGTTACAGCTAGAAGTATCATCCTTAATTAGCTTTTGAAAAGGGAAAAGGACAGGCGATGAACCTGATTGAAAGCCAGTGGAACTTCGAGCAATGCACAATGTCAATCCATATGGCAAGCTGTGACCGACATGATGGTTCATTTGTTCGTTGATGTCCATGCATACTATGCCAAACTCACTTTGTTTGATGATGACAACTGCTTCTTAATTGCATCCACGGTCAATGCCTATTCCCAACAGCAAATGTTGCTCATGGTAGTAGAGGACGGCAGAACTTGATCATCGCGTAACACCGTAGATGACGATCATAGTTCGAGATTTGATATTGCGGGCCATGGAAGCCAAGCTGCAACAAATCCTAACATGAGGCATCAATTCCACATGTCTTGGTGAAATTCGAAAATTTTAAAGTCCTCAACTGCCAGTTTGGAACGTTTGGTCTATCATTTTTGTCAATATGAATCAAACTGGATCTCAAATCTGATTTTCCTCTGCACACTTACCAATGTGATTCTTCAACTTCCTTGCCTCGTGTGGATGTCTAAAGCTGTTTTATCAACTTTCGAACTAGTCTTTTCAGTATCTTCTGTCTTTGTTCATTCGTTCAACTTTGGGATGCGAGCATTTGCCAGCAATTGTTTTCCCATTGAGCACGTTACATGTTCTGCTGGATGGCAAAGAACTTGTTGACAAAGGATGAATATGATGCCAGGGCTGCCAGTCTGTTCAATTCCGCAGTGTAAATATACTCGCTACAACGGCTCATGTCAAGAATTATTTCAAGCATCATGCTGCTTTGGGTCTTGATACATTGAAGCCCACCAGGAATTGATAATAATTTGCAAAGTAACGTCACACGAATTATGAATAACGACACATTCATTATTGGAAAACATCACAACCTTCAGCAAAGAAGTGTTCAAAGAGTTGGAATCTAATCTGGCAGTTTGAATTAGATCCCTGGGCGATACGACTCGACAGACTGCCTAAACAAATGATAAAGTAATGCAAACTGCGTGTTATTAAACATTGACTCTACAACTACGAGCAAAAATATCTGATCTGTAAGAGATTTGATGAAGATTGCTAAAGTTGTATGCAATAACAGACTGCGAAGACTGACTGTGTAGAACTCGAATTAGAACCACCACAATGCAGCTCAGTGAAGTGAATCCTTCAGATCATCCATCAAAACAGTTGACGCAGTCTGGGCACAGAATTGTAGGATCCAGATGCAGTATCATCAGTCGCATCGTAGCCAAACAATGGCAGCCGATAAGTTCATTGTGGGTTATGTGTGTTCCATCGCAGTTCAATTATGCAAGATACAAGATCCAAAATCGTTGCCACTCTATTGATGCTGCGTTGATGCTCATCCTGGGACATGATTATGATCTGGTTGTCATCATTATTGACTGCAAAGGTAGCCCATTGTTCCATTATTAGTCAATCTCACCGTATAACCTATCAGGAAAAAAATATTCTGATCAGGCGGAATGTCACTGTCAGAGTGGACGCGCTCCGTCAGAGCCGTCAGAGACACCGCCGTAGCGGATTACTCCGCACCCGGTGTCAATACAATGTGTCGAATTTTATATCGCCCTCTGATCGCCGTGTCACTGTTTCTTCGCGTTCTGTCGGTCTCCTATTGTAACCGATCACTCTGGCGTTGTGGCCAACTGTGAGCATACGGTGGAATAGGTTCATTGGGTACGAGCTTGCATCGGGATTGCAATGAGATGGGTGACACTGCAAATATCTCTCCTCGCGTTCCTTCTACCTGCGTGCAATATTCAATTCTCTTTACTTCTTATACACATCATTCCATGTCGCCAGATGTATGTGGCTATTGACAATCCTTCGCTTGTTCCATCCATCTCCTGTCTTACTACTTGTAGCTATCTCTGGATTCAAGTGCACGCAGTCAACAATATTTCCCACACTGAAAACTTGCAAAGCAACGGCTGCCGGTGCTTTTCCCACTTGTACAAATTTCGAGACCGGATCCAAGTTACCCGAGTTTTCAGGTATTGTGCTGAGCACCAGGGCTAACCAGTACTCAACGAAAGCTCCATCCCCGTGTTGGAGTTTGATTTTGAATAGTCGTTGCAGTTGCCACGGGAGACACCCATTCATCGCGACATAACACCTCCATGGGTGTTGCTTTACACACACACAGTCGTTCGGTCGATCCCTTCCGCGCCAGCTCTGGCTTCCTGTGGATCGACACATCTGAGATATGCGTACACCATCTAAACCCTCAACTTGAACCATAATACCATGGTAAATACAGAGCTCCATTGCGTGCAGTTGTTCTTCGATATATACGTCTTGTTACCACTCTTATGCTTGATAAACTCCTCTGTGCCACTGTATATTGCCACGCAGTGCATTGCGTCTTGCGTATTGTCGGGTAATGCTCTGAAGTCTTTGATCATTACGTCAGGATACATTCCATCACGGCGGTTTTGGGTCCAATCAATTCGGGTTTCGCATAAGATTGGGGGTGTTACGGGGGTTCTCTGTCCCAATAATCAATACAACACTTTAATTGACTAAGTACAGCCGCCTATCTAAATATCTCTTTCTCTCGTCGTCTTATCCTAAGACTCAACTTCTCGTTCCTGTACAACGAGAACTCCCTGTCTGAACCGGAGCCACAACCCGTCTCCTCTGTAGACGTATACTACTCCGCGTCGTTCCAGGACTCGTCATCGGAAAACTCCTCGAATGGTAACAACCCGGTGTTCAGATACCGAACCACCAGGTAATCGATATTCTCGAGTTGAGCGAAACGTAAAACCACTCGGTAGGTGTGGGTTAAATTGTGCTCGTACAAAGTAAACAGAAGATTGCCGAAAGTCTCGACAATCCGAATGAGTGCGTATTCGGCGTGTGTATACCTGTGTCCAGGCATATACGGGATAATCACGTAAATGGATTAACGAAGAACTAGTGAAGGCTATTTCTTAAGGATAGATAGATAGAATTCTTAATAATATTTTAAGATCGTCTTCGGTGTTCTCTGAAAGCTAATCTGCTC
>Ga0307515_10010632_pt1 | contig 17596 bp, 10 predicted proteins | sample 17_EM_MG_FD_194513 | JGI IMG/M metagenome (GOLD analysis project Ga0307515, IMG submission 194513) | Populus trichocarpa ectomycorrhiza microbial communities from riparian zone in the Pacific Northwest, United States - 17_EM | ecosystem: Host-associated > Plants > Roots > Unclassified | place...
GCATTCACTCTACTTCTGGTGTACGTGTCAAATAGATGAATAGACAAGTCAATATACACATCACCAATTTGGCAGCTGCACCATAAGTCGACGTACGCTTCCCTCTGCGCCAGGATTGGTCCAACAGGTTATGAGCCCGGTCGCATCGTATTTTTGGTAATTACGAATCGCGACTTACGGAGACGCGTCTTGATGAGCAGCGGAGTATAATTGACGACTTTGACATTGACATCCTCACGATGACTTCTACCGCCATATCGATTGCGAAGTTCAATGGGTCGAACTACAAGCAATGGTCAGGGGAGATGGCGCTTCTCTTGGAGCAGAAGCAGGTCTACGGTATAGTCACGGGGGAGGATGAGCGGCCCGAGGATCCGGCGGAGCAGGCTGCAACCGCAGCGGAGAAATTGGCACATCGGGCTGCAGTCAAAGACTGGGTAAAACAACATGGTACTGCGCGATCGACGATCCTGCTCGGCATGGAGCCACGGCTGCAGGCATTGTACATGGAGATCATGGATGCGCGGACCCTTTGGGAGAAACTGGCGACGGCATACAAGGCAAAGTTGAAGTTCAATGTCTTTCAGATCCAGGAGGAGCTTTTAGGGATAAGGCTTGAGGATTGTGACGATGTTGACACTTATGCTTTACGAATCGACCAGAAGGTGAAGGACTACAATCTCTGTTCCGAACCATCGTCGTCGGATGCGACAAGGACTTTGGCGAAGATGACCGACGAGGAGCACGTGTTTTACCTCCTGCGCGGTATACCGAGGAATGACGATTGGCAGTTCTTTCTTCAGTTGATGATGGACAAGAACGCGACGGCGACGCTCACGCCAGATGAGATTGTGATCAAGTTGGTCGAGAAGGAGGCCACGATCAAGCTTGAGAATGGCCTTGGGCAGGAAGCCCTACTGTTCGCGAAAGGAAATACCAAAGGCAATGCCAAAGGAAATGCCAAAGGAAAAGGCAAATGCAGGAAGAGCTGGAAAGGTGATGAGAGTGACGAGGATCAGGATCGCAAGGGCAAACCGACCTGTTTTTATTGCCATAAGGAAGGGCATAAGGTTTGGAACTGCCCGAGTATGAAACGCGGTGATCCTCCCATCACACAGGAAAGCACCGAGATCCCAGCCAAGGATGATAGCATTACCGCCGCCAGGGTTTCGGCGGAAATGACAACAATTGAAAACTACTGGGTGAAAGATACTACCGGCAGAAAAACGGCCCCTTCGAAGGAGAGTTGGTACTTGGATTGTGCCTCCACCTCTCACGTTTGTGGAGACCGAAGGAAGTTCGTTTGGTATACGGGATTCACCAAGAAGGATGTGCGGGAGATTCGTGATTTCGCGGGAAAGGTAGCAGGCGAGGCCATCGGGCAGGGAGATGTTCGATTGAGGTTTCGGTTACCAGGAGGCCGCGACCGAATTAATGAAGTAGTTGTGAGGGATGTCCTGCATGTGGAAGGGGCACACAACTCGCTCTCCCAATCAAGGCTTATGGATCGGGGGCTACGGATTGTCCCTGTCAATGGCTATGGAATCAAGATATACGACGCGCCAGCAATGGGGACTGGTCGCGGAGGTCAAGGAAGTCTTGTTGCCGTGGCACCTCAGATTGGAGGTTTATTCCGGTTCGATGTGGATGCTAGAGGAAAGGGTCGTCGGTCAAGAGATGTATCTAGGGAGAGAAAGCGATACACAGCACCGAATGCGACTCCGAATGAGCACGTCTATACGGACATCTTGGAGCCGGAGAAGCCAACAAATACACGGGATATATCGGTACCAATCGCATCGACTCCCACAATCAACCGACCACTGGCAGCAGCCGACGGTAATTCCAAGGGTGGCAATTCCGGCGGTAGTTCTGCAGGTCAAATGAAGGATCGCATGGGTTCTAGCGATGAAAATGATGATGAGGATGAGAGTGAGGATGAGGATGATGAAGATCCACCGGCAGTGATCGACAAATCCAAGAAGTCCTCGTTCACACGGGAATTGGCAGGCCTCGGTGGGAATCTTGGGAAAGCGTGGGAAGCACCTGTGGGCTCTCATCGGAGGGGCCGGACTGATCATTGCCGTTGGAGGAGCGGTCGAATGGAGATCGAGAGTGCCGAAGCCGACTGACCAGTCCAGGCCGAAGCCCTTGATAGTGAATGGGATCTTTTTCATTTCTTGGGAGGATAATCGTTTCGGAGGAGCTTTGGGCATGGCTGATTGCTTGGGAGGAGCTCCGGGTACGGCACGGTTTATCTCTTTTGTTTTTCTTTATGGTTTAGTTCTTACGGTCGTGATACCGCCCTGGAGGAGTGTTGAGTGGACTTTGAGTGCGGTCATCACGTGGTGTTAGGGTTGAGCGGCGGAGCCGCATTCACTCTACTTCTGGTGTACGTGTCAAATAGATGAATAGACAAGTCAATATACACATCACCAATTTGGCAGCTGCACCATAAGTCGACGTACGCTTCCCTCTGCGCCAGGATTGGTCCAACAGTTGTCTGGGTGGTGTTGTGACGTCGACGCGCTGGGAGAACTGGGAATACGAATTCTCCTGACCTGCACGTACTTTAAAGATAAGATAACGCCAAAGTTAGCGAGTGATGAGATATGCGCACATCAGGTTGAGAATGGGGAATCATCGGTTATGGGGATCCATTCAGTTCAATATGATTGTTGTAGAATTGAACCGCAAGTAAAGCGAGTAAATCTTTAAAATGGGCACAATATTTACACTATGCTCTTGTTTATATGATTCTGAAGTCCGAACCCTCGGCAGAGTCTGTAGATTGATTCATAGTTACTGGCTATTCACGATGGTTTTGTAGAATGCATCAGCAGCAACATTCGCAAGAGGAGGTGTTTCGAGCCGGCGGGCTACTTTTTATGCCACGGTTGAGTTAAGGACTTTCTCTTGTAGCCAGTGATCATAGCGGGCGGGTCATATCCAGTAGAACCGTACTCGCGTCGCAAGCCCTCCTACTGTAGCACGACCAAACGCAGGGCCAAAATAAGGTTTCTCGCTTATCGGCAAATAGCATGACGCTGCGCTAGGCAAGGAAGACGCGTGTTCCTATCTGCAGGAACGCAGCGGAAAGAAAGCGTCACAGATCTCCCCGCAAGGACCGGAAACCCGCCGCTCTGCCTGATTCGGGCCCACAGATCCAGAGAGCAAGGCGTCCAAGCAACTGCCGTCTGACCCGCCAACGGGAGCATTCTTAACATGCAAGAGGCAGCCGAGTACCTAGGTAGCTGGCCACCTCCTTAGGCCCGTCGCCAACCGAAGAAAGAAGAAAGTCCGCTTTCAGGCACCTAGCTACTGGGCGGTGAGAAACGCTTTGAGGAGCCTGGCGCCGCCATTTGTAGGCTGCAAGCGAGCGGACTACATGGGCTGATACTCTGCCTAGGTCCTCGGGCCTAGAAGCACTCGGGCCCGCCGGCTTAGGAAGTATGCTGATGTTATTTTTCAGTGGTGCATTGCCGCTGTGCCTATTCTGTTCCGCTGCATGCAACTCAAGCCCGGTTCCTGGTACCGAGGAGAGTACACGTGCTAATTTCGCTTGATTCGAGCTACGCTACTGAGACCTAGAGCAAGGCGCTCGCCAGTTTACCTTGGCGTTCCGGCACATCTAAGACACGGAAGCGAGGGCCGCATTGATTACGTGCCGGGAAATGGGCTTCGATTTGAAGGCGAAGGTTTGATCAGAGCTGAAGCATGCAAACAATATCCAGATGCTACAGCTTCGATTCAAGTACACACTTCTCATAAAACGTAGCGCATGTATATCTTGTACCGTAAGGCCTCCGACGCCTCAACTATCAACAGCTTCACGAGACTATATCTACAGACAGCATCTTCCTCTTCCTCTTTATTAGAAAGCGTTAATAAACAATCTCACTCACGCTCCCCCCGAATTGCTCATTGCTCAATGGGTGACTCAAGGCCCATACAGTGTGTACACCGCTATACTCCACAGCCGTCGCATGGATGCTTCCCCGTTTCAATCAGGCAGATTAGTCTCTTCACATCACCTTTTCGGGTACAGATGGCTGCAGCTGATTCGGACCGAATGATAGGACAGAAGTCAATCTTTGGCGCGACAGATGGTATATTCGGGGTGAAGTCGAACACAAGGTTGAACTCGACATCCATCACCCACTATTCCGGGGTTGAAATAAGGTTTTTGCTAATCACATGATGCCGCGCCGCATATATGCACGTGGGACGTGTATACCTTGTCTCACACCATCCCGGGGATTAGCTGTAGAAGAGAATCCTCACGGATCTTTATCGCAGCAGGTGCTTGGCGCAAGAATGAAAAGAACCCATACACGAGCAGCTGAAGTCCTAAGCCCCACAAATCCTAGAGACCAGGGCGCCTGGGACAACAGAGGAGGATAGCAGAGGAGATTTCCACCCTCCACGACCCAAACAAGCAGCCAAGCAGGTACGTGCGCAGTCATTCTCAGTGGGTCCTCAACACCAATCCAACGCCCCCAGAAGATTCGAGAAGGTCCCATCGGTTAGGCACCAACTCATGCACCCGGCCACCAATTTCGCTTGATTCGAGCTGAGACATAAGGCTGTCACTCTACCCTGGCTGTTTCGGTGGACTTATGGAAGCGAGAGCCGGAACGAGTCGGGAGCGGCATGTAGTCTACCACGTAATGGTTCACCCGTCTGTTCGGATTTACAGTCAGACTCACAGTTCGAGACTCGAGCCAGGGTAGGCGTCGACTAAGTATTCCAGATTTGGGTACTCATACCAAAGCATCGGTAAGCGAGTGACTCCACATCTATACTCGAGTAATACAGCGCAAAGCCCATGTGCTGGGGAAGAGAGCAGAGAAGATGAGCCAGAGGGATTCCACATACGCACTCCGAAAAGATTCCCACGAGTGGTGGGCGATGCGGGTCGGGAGATAAGGCAGCGCAAAGGGCTGAGAAACCCGAGAAAGAAAAAAGGCCAGAGTCAGGGCGGACCGAGGTTAAGAGGAAGTCAAGGCTGAGGGGACCCTGTACGAAGATGAAGATAGTCGCGGGTGTACTTTTGTTTGGGACACTCGTGATGGAAGGTTCGAATGGTGGGTTCCCAGTTATGGGGACAAAAAAGAAAGAGGAAGGAAGTGTCTTGAGGCTTGACATTGAAGTGAAGATGTCTGTAGTGCCCGATGGATTTCCTGTTGGGGACGTATCTTTTGTTTTTGGGTAGTGGATGGGGTCACAACTTTGCCTGGTCAGGAAGTGGCAGGGATTTATTATGTAGGAAGAGTGATGTCATGGCCGCAAGCGGCCGAATATGATTACAAAATGGGCGATGCAGGGCCAAGTCCATGTCATCTTGTCTCATCCTTAGTGTAGAGCACTACCCCGTTCATTGTCGACACTAAGTCAGCCACCATTCAGTCACGAGGACAACAAGTTGGAACATGCCATTCTACAAAATCATGGAAATCACGATACTATCCATCCACACCTGCTATATGCAGTGGGGTAAAACCCGGCTGGTACAAGTCCTGGTAACCTCTCTTTATATCCTCACGACAAGCACGACAAAATTAAACATCCTCCTTCACGCTACAGGTTCCGCACCGGTAATGCCCACATTCAGCACACGGCATCTGATTTAAACCTTTTTGAAGCCGAGCGATCAGTCCGCATTCACAGCATACCCATCTTTGTTGAACCTTCGGTTCATAAGTTGTGGGGGAAGTGGATTTCGGTTCCATTGACAAAAGGCAGGGTTGGTGATGAGCGTGTTGATAATGAGTGTAATGTTTTCGTAACGGGTTGTACGGGAGTTCGAGGGCAGTAGATTGGAAGCACGGGATGCTAGGACCCAGCTGCCATATTTATAGACTACTACGGTAGGTTCAAGTTAAGTCCTATTAATAAGCTACTAGATTACGGTAGATTCAAGATGAATTATTGAATGTCAAGCTGAGATCAACACAGCCATGCTATCCAGATAGCTCTTTAAACATTACGGCACCCACAGAACCACGAAGCTCACTCAAAGACCCAATTACCAACCACAGTACACCTATCCTTTATGGACAATCCATCGGAAGTCCATTACCCAACGCAGTCAATTGACTAGCAAGCGGATGCTGCGTACATTTCAGTCCATTGACGAATGCCTTCGCCACCACGTCAGCGCCCGCCGGGATGGTGTGGGTATGATCACCCGGCTTGAACAGTGTCGGAAACACATTGCTGTATCCCAAACTCTCATAGGCGACCGTAACCCACTATATCTCTTCTCAGCCACACTTCATCTCTCTCAACACTGATGAGAACTAACCTTCCAATGATCGATATAAGCGACATTTTCATCGCTTGCCACCTGCGCAGCATAATTGACGAATCTATTCGTCGACGATGGATTCATCTTCGTCTTTGCAGCATTCCATTGATCGCCGTTCGGTGTCTGACTGGAAATAATCGGGATCCCGCCCTTTGCAAGAACATCTCTAACCACGTTCTTTTCGTAGGTGACAAAGGTTTGCACCACCTCTGTCGTCCCGTCCGCGAGTGTTACGGTGGTGGTTTCGTCGCCGGTTCCTAGTATTGATGCTTTGTCGGAGGTGGCTGGGGTGCCACTGCGGGATCGTTAGTTAGGAGAATCCTTCGAGCGGATTTGGAAGAAGTACGCGTCGTTATGTCCGAACTCAATTATCACGTAGTCTCCTGGCGCGATTTGCTGGACGAGAGCCGCAAAAAGACCTTCACGGGTGTATGAACGCACCGATCGGCCTCCACGGGCGAGGTTGATGACATTCAAGTTTATGTATTTGGCGAAGGGGAATCCCCATCTATTACAAGGTTAACTAGAGCCAGGTTGAAACAACAGAGAGACAAACCCATCTTGAACGGGCGATGTGATGTGAGCCATTGTTGAGTCTCCTGCCATAAGAATCTTGGCACACGACACCGCGGGTGCCAAAATGGCCGACAGTACAAGCTGGGAAACGCGGACCATGGTGGAGATGATTTGACAAGAATATCGGTAGAGATTGGAAAAATTATACTAACGAAAGTGTTACTACCAAATGGAAATGTTACCAAAATAGCGGGTGGCGACAGTACCGAACTTTATAGCGATTATACGGCTGCGGCTTGAATTTATCCCAAAGCTTGAAGGGGTCCTTAAATTATCTATGGCCAAACCGATTCAAACGCTGGTTCCAAGAGCTTGCCATTCTTAGCCTATACTGGTATGCATGCGGCACTGGGAGCGGGAACAATACCGTCCCTGTGGATGTCAAAGTTTAAAGAATCGTCATGATCCTTGCCTTACGGCGATGTGCATGCCTTGGATGAATGCACACGGCCTTATTATAAGGGACTATCTAACTTAATGTAGGGCACCTACAACTTTTCTTTTTCTAGCATTTAACGTAGCGAGAACCCGTCAGGATTTATCACTTGATCCCTTGGCAAACTGATGTAGGTGGGCGTTCTTAGAGTAGTCCACCTCTATGAAAATTCGGATGTTCTAGATCACTGATCGCCCCTCAGCCAAAGTCAGGAAACCTGGGAGGGTAAGAGCTCACTTCTTAAGGGAAATTTCATCCTAGGCCTACTACGAACCATGATAAACGGACTTTTGCGACTACCATTCTCGTAGCTGTCTATTGTAAACAGCCAAAATATATAGCTAATACCAAATCGTGCCGTCAACTCTGAAAACTCACTCAGTAAGAGTTTATGTGAAATATTGAAGGATTGAAATGCAGTCTATCATGTCCGAACCATGAACCTGGGCCCACTAGACTACATATTCGAAACCTTGGAACGATTGATAGGGATATAGAGCATACTCAACGCGTTAAGGCTCTAGTTTCAGAACCAGGGTCGGGGGTCTTTGGGAGTAATTCATATTTGTTTTTTTGCAATATAACTAGATACGTCACGTGGTCTCAGCAAATATTTCTTCTGCATTTGGTAATCCCAATGTCATCTAGACTTTGTTGCGGTGCAAATAATAACAATTTATTCTTAGTTTACAGCGCATATTTACGATACCCAGCTTTCGCATATCTGCTGGACGGAATATTGTCTAGCTAGAGACTCTTGGAGAGAGCATACTGTACCGAACGTCAAGGTTTGTACAGCACGCACCACGGGGGGCTGGGGGCCCGTCTGGAGAGGGTTTTATTGCATTTAGCCCACTCTGATCATTCGGTGTTAAAAAAAATCGACACGCTCGAAATCTCGTACAAACTTTGACGCTCGGTAGAGTAAAGTGAGAAGTGATAGGAAAGGAGTAGTCTCGAGTGTGGCCCACGAGCCTCACTGACGTCCGAGACAAGGAGAGGATGTATAAATCGGTTCGACATTGGGTGGCTGGTCCTTGGTTCAATGAACTTCATCTATTTCCTCGTACGTACGTGAACATCGGCCGTACCCACAGTCGTATCTAGAATTGCGACCACATACTCCACTTTGACCTTCTGCCGACCCACCAGTCCCATTTCCTCTTGTGTCTATTCCCGCGGGCAAAGCGCTGGAAACCCACTCTTGAAGCCACGCCAGCTCCAGTTTTCCCTACCTCCAGAAGAACTGGGCAGTTTACCGAAGTTCACCCAAAACTCTAATCAGCGGAATCACCAGTATCACAACCGCTAGATCCTGCCCAAACCCCCCACTCATATCCACCTAACAAACCACTAGCGCAAAAGCCCGCCTCAAGATTCAAATGTACTCTACCTATATTCACCCCCAGCAGCACAACCATAAGTGCAACCAGAGCCAAACCCACACCATGAGAGGAATGGACAAAATTGCGGCTCCACAAGTGTCTTGCCAGTCTTCTGTTGACTGCGCTGTATAAAATAGCTTTTCCGGAACTCTTCCGGAACGCGCTGATAAAAAGTGCTACGACCAGTACCATCGCTTGGAGAACACAATATTAGTTGTGGCTTCAGAGACGTGTTGAGATTGAGTTTAGCCCAATTCTCGCGCGACCCCAGCCTCGGCGCCGTTACTAAGAGCAATTACCCAAGCTGATAAAAGCATAAAAAGATAAACTCATCGTTGCCAGCCCGTTTCCCGCGGCTCTCCACCGTCGCCGCTGCTCCGCCCAGTTAAGCGCTTGTTATTTTCACCCAAAGGCGACTCCCCTTTCCGCGCGTAAAGTACTCCGGTAAAGCGATAGCATAGGCGTCCATACTAGCAAGATGAAGGACTATTCGAAGTCGGTAAGCTGAGGTGGGGGCGATCACTAACTCAGCTACAAGGACTGTCATAACATCAATGAGGCTAGTTCTTAGCTGGATGGTGACAACAAGGAATTCGAGTGAAGAGCCGTCGGGGATTTGTCTTATGACGATGTGAAAAGCAAGCAGGTACACCAGTGAGGACAACGTAAGTCCATATTGGATTGAGAACCCAAAGCAAACCTAAAATCAAAGTTAGAGGCAATAGAGAAGAACCCTGTAATCAGTAATTAAAGTAACGTGCGCCAAATCCCTTGTCTCGTATACAGCTCGTAACCTCTCTTGCCATAAGTGACTGGGCTACTAGGTTTGGAGACGAGACAAGCCAATCCCTGCGATGTCAGGATTTGGGACCAAACTCTCTACAGAACCTTGTGATTGATTGGTTCCCTATGATGAGTGGAGACTGCAGCAGAAAATAAAATAGAATTGAGAACCTAACCTGCAATTCTTTCATCAGATCTCCGGGCACGCTCTATATAGCAAACTTCTGTAGATAGAAAGCTGTGATATGCTTCTATTCCTTGTATGTCGTCCAGCATAGTTGCGCTAGCGCTCTCCCACTGCACTGTGTTTTGATGTTTTGGTGTGATTCTATGAGTGACTTCGTTGCATCCAATGTTTCTGATTTGCTATTTCTCTCGCGCAGCCGATGGGATTTGCTGAATGTTTGCTTATAGTAATTCCATCGAATTTGTGTTCGCGGGCAATCGCTAAGATAGAGTTTAGGCTCAATATGTTCGGGTGATTTTGTGTGACAGCAACTAAAACTTCATATCTCTACCACATTCTACAATAATGAATTTGAGCAAGAAACAAAAAAACTACCATCAAAAGTGCAAATCAACTATAGACTGCTACACGCACACGTGCAGCTCATAACTGGACCCCTGCGCGATGCGCAGTGCATAGTGAACCTATAGACATCCACGCATGGATCATTGGAAGTCTATACGACTAGCAAAGTCTATGCACCGAAAAAATGACCTTGCGCGACGCGTAGCTCATACGCGCTCTCCAGTGTGCTCTCAATAATAGTATTGATAGTGTGTATAGTACTAGCGGAAGCCTGTTAGCAGTAAAGACTTGCATAAGTCCATAGACTCATAGGCTCACATGTAGATCACTATAGGTCCACTATAGACTGTGCGTCGCGCGGGGTCTCGGGAAGCTTTTATGAGCTGCGCGTGTGCGCGTAACGCTGTCTATCCCATGGTGCGTAATGGGTTATGGACGTTAAAACAACCATAAATTAAGCGATGTGGATCGATCACCACTCTTCATTCGATAGTCAAAATAAATCCAGCCTTGAACTCCATTCAAAATTTTACCACTTCAGGTCCCAAGCTATTATAAATAATTATTGTGGAGTGGCGTTGAAAATGTTGTAGTCATTATTTTTATGTGTTATACAGATTTGTATGGGAGTACAACAAAATTGCGACCAATAAACCCATGTATCAGGATGGATATTTCTTAAAGAAAGTTTTCAGCTGGTGAATTAAATCTCCTGAGTCTACTGAGTGTTTTTGTCTGCATTAAAATGGGGGTGAAGGGTGTTCGGTGAGGCAGAACAGACCGAATAATATTTTTGGCCGAGCTGTGGTTGTTTTATCGACCATAACTTAGTTGTTACGCACCATGGGATCGTCGCTTTGCACTTTCGCTGATGCTGATGATGGGCCAATTGCTAGAATGTGTCATTCCACACTCATCAAGGGTTGGTGGCACAGTGGTAGCGCATCCATCTAATGTGGGAAAGGTTCTAGGTTCGACTGCATTCTTTTCATTTTTTAGTGCCCTTGATTACAATAACCCGTAATATTGATGGCGAGTGATGGCGAGTTAAATGTCTTGCCATGAGGATCTCGGTTTTGGCTATAGAAACGTAGCGAATCCTACATTTCGAGGAGTGCATCACTCCAGAGTACCAGCCGCAACGCAAGATTTTGCAACGCATGCGCAAAAAACACTAAACATTTCAAAATTCCATCTATACTCTACCCTCCCTAAGACCATATGAAGCAAGTGGTTTTTATTGCACAGGGTACGTCAAAGACTCTGACTACCAGCCAATTATATCATCAAAATGCGCTTTTACACCTTCGAAAACCCCCTGAATCCCCACTGGCACAGTTTAATTATAAAATTAAAATTCAAGGAACCTCAACCTCAAAATCCGAATGCCGCCACTTCGCCCAGCCGGCGGAAATATAACAACGGAATGGCCATAACTTCCGACGTTCTGTGAAGCTTTAGTCCATAGCCAGGCAATGGGAACCATTTTACAGTCGTATGTTTGAATCATGGTAGATGGGAATAAGTACCTCAGCGAAAAATGCCACATAGAAATCACGTAGGCTTTACTACTTCTTCATCTCTCTCATCCTTCGTATTTGGTGCCGGACTCGTTGAATGTTGGCGGTCTTTGTCTGGTGTGCAGGGACGGCGGGAAGTAGCTTGCTCTGCCGTTCCAGAGGCTTCGTCGCGATATTGGGACCTAGACACACACATAAGGCTGCTCATGGCGGACAAGGTATCTGGATGTGCTTCTCCGAAAACTCTCTTTCTCGTCTCAATGACCTGCACAAATAGCTCCTCGGCCTCCTTCGATCGCCCCAATTTACAACGCATCGATGCAAGGTTACTCATGCTGGTCAAGGTAGAAGGGTGCTCTTGCCCGCACACTCTCTTTCTCGTTTCCATGACTTGTAAGAACAGCTCTTCGGCGTCCTTCCAGCGCCCTTGGCTACAAAACATCGCTGCGAGATAGTCCATCGTGGTCAGGGTGGAAGCATGCTCTTGGCCAATCACTCTCTTCCTCAACCCCATGACCTGCGTGAACAACTCCTCGGCCTCTTTTGATCGCCCCAGCTTCCAAAGCGCCAATGCAAGGTCGTTCATGCTGGATAGGGTAGCAGGATCTTCTCTGCCACAGACACTCTTTCTCGTCTCAACGACTTGTTGAAACAGTCCCTCGGTCTCCTTCCAACGCCTTTGGCTACAAAACAGCGACGCGAGACTGTCCATAGTTATCAACGTATAAGGATGGCCTTGCCCAATCACCCTCTTGGACAGCTCCATGACGTGCTTGAACAACTCCTCGGCTTCCATCCACCGTCCCGGGCCCTGTTGCTGGTATGTGACTGCAAGGTTGTTCATGCTGATCAGGGTAGTAGGGTGCTCTCGACCGAGTAGCCTCTTTCTCATCTCGGTGACCTGCATGTCCATCTCCTCGGTTTCTTTCCACCGTTTCTGGCTCCTATACGTCGCTGCGAGGTTGCCCATGCTGACCATGGTATCTGAGTGCTCTAGGCCAAGTACCCTCCTCCGTGTTTCTAAGACTCTGACATCAAGCTCCTCGGCCTTTCTCAACATCCCCCGTTTCCGGTATGTCGTAGCGAGGTTATTCATGGCTGTCAGAGTATCTGGATGGTCTTCGCCGTGCAGTTTCATCCTGGCGTCCATAGCCTGTACATCTAACTCTTCAGCCTCTTCCCACCGCCCTTGTTGTCGGTACGATGATGCGAGGTTTCCCATGCTGATCAAGGTGGAAGGATGGTCATGGCCAAAAGATTTCTTTTTCATCTCCAGAGCTTCTGCATCCAGCCCTTCGGCTTCCTTCCACAGCCCTTGGTCTCTATATATCACTGCAAGGTTGTTGATACATTTCAAGGTAGTTGGATGTGCTTCTCCTAACATTCTCTTGGCGGTCTCCATGACTTGCATATACAGATCCTCCGCTTCTGTCCATCTCCCTTCATATCTGTATGTCGACGCGAGGTTTTCCATGCTAATCAATGTATCTGGATGCTCTGGGCCATATATCTTAGTATAAGTGCCCACAACTCGCACTCCCCGCTTCTCTGCCTCTTTCCATTGCCCCTGTTCACGAAATATCAATGTAAGGTTGTCCATTATACACAAGCTAGAACGGTGCTCCTGGCCATGCACTTTTGAGCTCATCTCCATGGCTTGCTCAAACAGCTCTCTAGCTTCCACCCATCGTCCCTGCTCCGCGTATGTCGCTGCGAGATTTTGCACACTTCTCAAGGTAATAGGATGCACTTCTCCGAACATTGTTTTTGCCATCTCCAGGACCCGCACATCCAGCTTCATAGCCTCCTCCCATAGTCCTTGCATCCTGTATGTCGTTGCGAGCTGGCTTGTGATTTCTAAAACCATCGGGTTCTGCGCTCCAAAAAGTCGATTCAATGCCCTTTCAAGCCCAATTTGTAATGCTTCTGCTTTCTTCCATTCTCCGAGCCTCAAATACGACTTAACCAACTCTAAATTTGATTGAATGAAATATGGATGGTGTATTCCGTCTGGTGTGTCCATTATTTGATCTCTGAGGCGCATCCGCAGGACTTTTGCCTCCTCTATCCTCCCTAGACCGTCCAACAGCTCTCCGATGATCTTTTGTAATGTCAATGGTATGAAATGAAATTCTCCAAACTCTCCCGCCATATCTTTAGCTTCCCTTTCGTAATTTTTCAGTACCTCCAATTTTTGCGCCCCGCCCAACTTATACTTGCCGATGAGACTGACCGAATTTAGAAACCCTTCAGTCGCAGCACTATGCATTCGATCATTCTTCCACTTCATAAACCGTACAGTGCATTTTTCTTCCTCGAAATCATAGGTCTGCCTACTGGCTTTTTCTAACCACGTCTGACATTGGACGCCATCAGACTTAACCCCGAAACCGAAATTGTGGACGGGGGTATGAGGCGACTATGGGAGCGTTGGAAACAGGAATGGTTTGGGGGGCTGATGTTGTGATGTTGCAAGAACCGTGTGTGGAAAGAGAAGGATACAATATCAGTCACCCAGGATATAGGTTGGTTAGGGGAGGAAGAACCATGACCGCAATAAGAAGAGATACACACCTGGAGTTTTCGGAAGTGGAAAAAGGGGGAGATGGAGATGTACAGGTGTTTGATATAAGATACCCATCGGGTAGAAAGATGAGATTGGTGAATGTGTACGATCAGCGGAGACAAGAAGGGGGAGTGAGAAGTCAAGGCAGACCGGCACAGACAGCAAGATGGAGTGAAATTATGGAGCAGGAAAAGATTCTTCTGGGAGGAGATTGGAATGCTCACAGTGATAGATGGGATCCGCAGTGCCCACCAAAACGAGACGCGAATTTTTTGGAAAATCTTATGGATGAGTACGAATTAATCGATGTTACGGACGGGGAAGAAACCCATTCGAATACGAGAAATGGCGAAACTTCGGGATCGCTTATAGATTTCTTTATTACTAAAGCCTCGATGGCGGATAGATTAGAGATATCAACAGATTTGGCAACTACTTCGGATCACGCAATTGTGTGTGCCCAGTTAAGATGGGACGAAGGGGAAGGAGTCAAAGTATCGAGAAAAGTTACAGGATGGGATATCGAGGGGCTCAAGTCGAAGGAGGAGGAAGAAAATTATAAAAAAGCAAAAAAAAGAGTGGGAGGATAATGTAACGGGCTGGGTCGGGCGCAGGTGATGTGGATGTTGCAAAACTGAACTCGAAGTGCGTATCGAGTGACAAGAATCAGAATGTTGTTTTCAAGATCGTACTATTGCTTGCTATACAAGAGAACGAGTAAAGAGAGAAGAAAAGGAAATCCTCCAACACCATCGACACTCTCTTTATATACAATTCGTCTGCCACCTCTCGAACCATTCCCTATGCTCCGATGTACCATCCGAGTCTTACCCCATGATCTTACACACCACTCAGTTATTCCTTATCGTGACGATCACGCCATCTCATCCGACGTCGCAACACTTCTGACCACTTCTTTATCTTACTAAATTATACCGCCACCATCTCGTCGCTTCCTCCGCATCTTCCAACGTCTCTGTCTTTCCGTAACACAATTCCTTCCCCACCACCCGTATCTTTCTTCTATTATTCCCAGGTATCACCGTACCTGCCTGCGCCGTGACAGATAAGAGCTTAAAGAGACCTGTTTTGGATGAGAAGAGCAGCGAAGAGGATTTACAGAAGGAAGCTGAGTGGATACAGCGGAATTTCGTTAATCATCTTAATAGGTGCTGCAAAAAGGTTAAGGTTTGTGCGAGATCGAAAAGGTGGTGGACGGCGGAGATCGCGGAAAACCAAAAGATTTTGGGATCGATAAAGAGAGCAAGAAAGAAAGGGGAAGCGTCGCAGCAACAAGTTAGGAAACAGCGAAGCAACCTAAGAAAAATGATTCGACAGTCGAAAACGGAGATGTGGCGGAAGTTTCTAACTTCGGCAACAAGAGACCAAGTCTGGCAGGCGTTGAGATATACGAAACCAGGCGGACAACAAACGACAAAGACTTTGAGATCCAGGACTGGGGAGGTGGCGGAGTCTTGGGAGGAAAAAGCGGAGTTGATAAAAGAAGAAGCATTTCTGAAACCTCTGAAAGGTGTGGAGAGAAAGGCCCAAGAGGAGGGAGGAGAAATGTGGAAAAAGATTACTGATGAGGATATCCGAGAGGTTCTGTTCAATCAATCAGTTTAAAAGGCACCCGGACCGGATAGGCTGGGTTTTAAGGCAATAAGGTTACTGTTGGAGTGGGACTCCCAGAGAATAATTAATATTGTCAAAATGTCGTTTAGGTTAGGAGTACACCCTCGAGTTTGGAAGGAAGCGAAAGGGGTGGTTATACCGAAACCAAATAAGCCAGATTACGGAGTTGTCAAGGCATATAGGGTGATAACGTTGTTAAATTGTTTGGGAAAAGTGGTCGAGAAGGTTGCAGCCAACGCAATAGCAGAGGAGTGTGAGCGAAGGAGGTTACTTCATGACGGACAGTTTGGATGCAGAAAGAGAAGGTCAGCAATAGACATGGTTGGAAGGATGATGAAGAGAGTTGAAGAAGCGTGGGGGAGGGGGAATACCGCGGCAGTGCTGTTGATGGATGTTAAAGGAGCCTTTCCACATGTGGCAAAGGGGAATTTGATAAAAAGAATGGAAGAAATGGGGTTTGAAGCCAACCTGGTGAGGTGGGTGGAAAGCTTTATGGAAGACAGAAAAGTGATTCTGTCAATGGACGGAAAGGAGGGAGACAGTATGGATGTGGAAACGGGAGTTCCGCAGGGGTCGCCAGTGTCGCCAGTACTTTTCGTCATATACCTTTCGGGGTTGTTTGGCCATGTTGAAAATGAAGAAAAAGAGTGTGGAAGTGAGGGTATATCTTTTGTTGATGATGTGGCATGGGTGGTAGAAGGTGAGGATGTGGGGGAATGCACACAACGACTAGAGAGATGCACTGCGGAAACAACGGTTTGGGCAAAAAAGATTGCCTGTCAGTTCGAGATTGAAAAAACGGAGGCGATTTTTTTCACAAGATGAAGAAAGAATAAGGAACCCAAGATGAATGCCCGAGTAAGGGTAGGAAGTCATCAGGTTCCATATAACAAAGAAGCGACGAGATGGTTGGGGGTATGGTTGGATGATATGCTTACCCTGAATGACCATACGAAAAAGACTTTAGCGAAAGCAAGGAGAGCGCAGAATAGAGTGAGATCCTTGATGACAAAGAAAGGATTAAGTTCGGAAGGATGCAAACAAATTCAAGTTGCGGCGGTTCAGGCAGTGGCATTGTATGGGTCTGAATTGTGGTGGCATGGACAAGAAAATCGAGCTCAGGAGGTGCAAAAGTTGTTGAATGAACAGGGTAGAAGGGTAACCGGATGTCTTAAGACAACACCTCAAGGAGCGTTGATGAATGATGCGGGTTTACGACCGGCAAAGGCTCTTCTTAATAACCGGGTATGACGGTATAAGATGAGACAGATGATGATGCCCGATGCTCAAGGCGGAGGGAGAATGTAAGAAGTACGAAGGAATGTTTTACAGAGGGTGGAGGGGATTGATGAGTTGATCCCAGAGGATAAACCTTTCGAGAGAAGGAGTTACGAAAGGACGACATTACCGATGGAAAAAAGACGCCTTAAAGGCAAAGTGATAATTCAGGATGAAGAATGAGTGTTGGAAGAGGCGAAGTTAGAGAGAAGTGGACTTGTTGACATCAGCAAAAAATATTTCCGTCCGGGCGGAATGGCTCCGTCAGAGTGGACGCGCTCCGTCAGAGCCATCAGAGACACCCCGGTGGCGGATTACTCCGCGCGCGGCCTTGATACCATGCGTCGCGTTGCATATCGCCCTCCGATCGCTGTTTCACCGTTTCTTCTCGCTCTGTCGGTCTCCAATTTTAAACGAACACTCTGGCGGTGAAGGCCAACTGTGACCATACGTAGGAATGGGTTCATTGGGCACGCGTTTGCATCGGGATTGCAATGCGATGGGTGACGCTGCGAAAACCACTCCACGCGTTCCTTCTACCTGCGCGCAAAATGCAATTCTCTCTTTACTAATTA
>Ga0307515_10010633_pt1 | contig 17596 bp, 20 predicted proteins | sample 17_EM_MG_FD_194513 | JGI IMG/M metagenome (GOLD analysis project Ga0307515, IMG submission 194513) | Populus trichocarpa ectomycorrhiza microbial communities from riparian zone in the Pacific Northwest, United States - 17_EM | ecosystem: Host-associated > Plants > Roots > Unclassified | place...
ATCGGCGCCGGTTTTGCAGGCGCCGTGCTGGCCGAAAGACTGGCCAGCGAACTCGACCGCAAGGTGCTCATCGTCGACAAGCGCCCGCACATCGGCGGCAACGCCTACGACCGCTACGACGACACCGGCATCCTGGTGCACCCCTACGGGCCGCACATCTTCCACACCAACTCGGCCGATGTCTTTCAGTACCTCTCGCGGTTCACCGCGTGGCGCCCGTACCAGCACCGCGTGCTGGCGAGTGTGGACGGCCAGCTCGTTCCGTTGCCGATCAACCTGGACACGGTGAACCGCCTCTACGGCAAGACGCTCACTGCAGATGAACTGGGCAGCTACTTCGAGTCGGTGGCCGAAACCAAGGGCCAGATCCTGACCTCCGAAGACGTGGTCGTCAGCAAGGTCGGGCGCGACCTCTACAACAAGTTCTTTCGGGGCTACACGCGCAAGCAATGGGGGCTCGACCCGTCCGAGCTCGACGCCAGCGTGACGGCGCGCGTGCCCTCGCGCACCAGCCGCGACGACCGCTACTTCACCGACACCTTCCAGGCCATGCCGCTGCATGGCTACACGCGCATGTTCGAGTCCATGCTGCGGCACCCGAACATCAAGGTGATGCTGAACACAGACTACCGCGAGATCCAGCACTTGCTTCCGTGGAAGCACATGGTCTACACCGGCCCGATCGACGCGTTCTTCGACAACAAGTTCGGCAAGCTGCCCTACCGGAGCCTCGAGTTCCAACACGTGACCTTGCCGCAAGAACGGTATCAACCGGTGGGCACGGTGAACTTTCCGAACGACTACGCCTACACGCGCGTCACCGAGTTCAAGCACCTCACCGGGCAGACGCATTCGCACACCTCGGTGGTCTACGAGATTCCCCGCGCCGAGGGCGACCCGTACTACCCCGTGCCCCGACCGGAGAACGCCGCGCTGTATCGCCGCTATGAAGAGGAAGCCGAGGCCCAGCCGAACGTCACCTTCGTCGGCCGGCTGGCCAGCTACCGCTACTACAACATGGACCAGGTGGTGGGCCAGGCGCTCGCCACCTTCAAGCGGCTGCAGGCGCAAGGGCCACTGGCCGAAGTCAGCGGCGTGCCCATTGCGTCGAACGGCAGCGCTCGCCACGGCTTGAGCCCGGAAATCTCCTGCACACCGGCCGCGTAGTCGCGACGCAATGCGGGCATTGGCTGAACAGCGACATCCGTGCAGCGGCTGTGATCGGTTCGCCATCAGCCCACCAGGAGCGCACGCTGCAGCTCCGCCGCCATTCTTCGCCGCGTTGCCGACTGAACATGGCGGCCGACTTCGACCTTCTTGCCACGCTCGGACAAGGAGACCAGCGAATCGCTCTCCGACCCCGCCTCGATGCGCACGAAGGGCGCATAGAACTCGGTGCGGTCGGTGCGGCTGCCACAGCACTGCTCGACGGCCAGAAGGCCGTTCTGCAAAACCACCGTGTCGTGGTCGCAAGCGTGCCGCGCATAGGACCACGCGGCCACGACGGTCGCCCCCATCTGCACCAGCACGAACAGGGCCACGAGCGCATAGCCCAGGCCCCAAAACATCAGCGCGGCGCACGCACTCACGAGCAGCATCACCGCGACACACGCCATCAACTGATTGGGGGTGAGCGAACAATTTCGCTTGAGTTGCCATCGCACGGCCAGCCCGCTCGGGGACTGTTCGAAACGCGCCAGGCGGAACACCGGGTCGTCATCGATGGCGACGGGGGAGGCATCGGCTGCTCCCCCTGATGCAGGGGAAGATGAATGGCGATCGTTGCTCATGGTGGAGCTCCTCTAGGAGATGACGTCGTCATGAGGTTCGGCAAGTGGGGTGCCCGCCGTCGCCTGCTGACAACGCCATCCGGGCTTCCGGGCTGGTCCGCAATTTCCGCATTGCCCCCTGGCTTGCGGCAAATGATGGAAAAGCGGCGCGCCGAGCGGCGGTGCGTGCCGCAAGACCAGCGAATCGATCAGCACCGTGCCTGCGTTGCCGAGATCGCAGTTCGTCATCAAGGTGCTCGGCCACCCCACGTGACCGCCTGATTTTTCGGCATGTCGGTTGCCGGAAAGCACGACACCGGAGCTTCTCCGGCAACCACCGAAGGAGATCGTGATGACCACCCATGACATCCCCAACCAACAGCAAGGCCAGAGCAGCGGCAGCCAGCAACAGAACCAGAGCAGCAACCAGGCCGGTCAGCAGTCGCAAGGCCAAGGCAACAGCAACCAACCCGGCCAACAGTCGCAGAGCGGCTCGCAGTCGGGTCAGCAATCGGGTCAGCAGTCCCAGGGCAGCGATCTAGGCAATCGGCAGTCGACAACCATCAGCCCGGGCAACCTGCAGCACGGCGGAAGCCCGAAGGGTCAGCAAGGCTCTGACAGCACGAGCGAGCAAGCCTCACAAACCGAGGCACCCGGCCGCCAAGCTGGACAGGAAGGCAGCCAGTCGGGCCAGCAAAGCCAAAGCGGCACGCAGCCCGACCAGCAAGGGGCTGAGAACCTGCCGGGATAGCCTCAACGCGTCGATGACGCTCGCGGTTGGCTAGGGTCTGTTCGGGTCAGCCACGCGCCGAGCGCGAGCAGCACCGCGCCGGAGGCCAGAAACGTCAGGTCGGCCGGCCAGTGATTGCCGGCTGCATCCATCACGTGGTGCAGCCCGAGCAGCTGGTGGTCGATCAGGCCCTCGATCAGGTTGAAGACGCCCCAGCCGAAAGCCATGCCGCCCAGCAGCGTGCGGCCCGCACCAGGGCACGTCCGTTCGCAGCGCAACACGGTGGAGCTGCCACAGGCCGATCACCGTCAGCAGCCACACGACGGCGTGGAAGACGCCGTCCCAGAACATGTTCACCTTGGCGTTGAGCAGGTTGTCGGGCGGCAGGCGCGCGGAGAACATGTTGTGCCACTGCAGCAGCTGGCGGAACACGATGCCGTCGAAGAAGCCGCCCAGGCCGGCGCCCAGCAGCACGCCTGCGGCGATGAGCGGGCGGCGTGGGTCTCGGCCCGTCCTTCCGTCTATCCCGCTGCTCATCCCGAGCCCTCCGCGGCATCGCCTGCGCACAGCCACCAGGCGAGCAGGCCCACCACCGCGGCGGGCGAGATCACGAGTGCGAGGTTGAGCAGAAAGTCGGCGTCATGGATGCGCGCACGAACCGCCGGCGCACAGGCCGCGCAGGCCCATGCACCGTCGGTCGCGGCAAGACCGCCGAGAACGAGCAGGCCGTTGGCGTACTTCATGGCGCGCGGGCCCACCGTTCTCGAGCGAAGCGATGGCACCGTCGCGTGGGCGATGCCATCGGCACGCTTCAGGCCGGATGAGACTGCTTGCGCGACCCGTCGGACGACGGGTTCTTGTCCTTCTGTGAGGACTGAGATGCAGTTGAGATGGTGAATGCGCATGGGTGGTGGCTCCCGAAGTCGCCAGATCGGCAGGCCGCACGCACGCGAGCGGCACACCGCGTGCCGCTTCTGGGCGACTCAGCTCCTCTCACACCAAATGCCCGCCGACTTCAAGCCACTCGTTCTCATTGGAGCTTCGGCTGGGGGGGTAACGGCATTGAGGCGACTGGCTTCCGAGCTTCCGGCGGATCTGCAGGTTCCGGTGGCGGTGGTGCTGCACATCGGCCCGCACCCGAGCCACATGCCCGACATCTTGCAGGCTGCAGGGCCTTTGCCGGCGTCGCACGCCCACGACGGCCAGTTGCTCCGGCCTGGCCATCTGTACGTGGCGCCACCGGATCACCATATGCTGATCGACGGGCCGCTGCTGCGGCTCACCCGCGGCCCGAAGGAGCACCACTCGCGCCCGGCCATCGACCCGCTGTTCCGCTCGGGCGCCATCAACCACGGTCCGAAGGTGATCGGTGTCGTGCTCACCGGCCTGCTGGACGACGGAACCGCCGGACTGCAGGCCATCAAGGAATGCGGTGGCACGGCGGTCGTCCAGGCCCCAGAAGATGCTGAGGAGCCGAGCATGCCGCTCAGCGCCCTCAAGCACGTACAGGTCGATCACTGCGTCGCCTTGAAGGACATGGCGCCGCTGCTGGTCGAACTGACAAGCAGAGCGCCCGGCTCCGCCATGCAGCCACCGCCGAAGTGGCTGCATGAGCACGAGCTCACGCTCGGCAAAGGAGACCCCATGGAGCATCTAGAAGCCATTGCCACCCCATCGACTTTCGTGTGCCCGGACTGCAAGGGCGGCCTGTGGACGATCTCGGGCTCGCGCCCCATCCGCTTCATCTGCCACGTAGGACACAGCTTCACCTTGCAAACTTTGCTGCACGCACAGGCGCTCGCGACCGACGAAGCGCTGTGGACGGCCATCCGGGCCCTGCAGGAAAAGCGGCTGCTGTTCGACAAAAGCGCCGAGGCGTTGAGGAGCGAAGGTGACGATGCGCAGGCGCAGTGGTCGGCCCAGGAGGCGCGTGCGTTACAGCGCCAGGAACGCCTGCTTCGCCACCTGGTCGAAGTGCCACCCCCGTCATGACACAGGCTCAGTAAAGGCCTCGCTCGCTGCGCGGCATCTGGCTTGCTGCCATGGCAGGTGGGGACATTTTTGCCCACAACGTCGCCATGCGACACCTGCAGGAGCCCGAATGCCTTTGACCGATTCACAACTGGAACAGCTCCGCGCGAAACTCGATGCACGCGAAGTACAGCTCAGCGGTGAACTGCGAACCATCAACCAGGAGGATTCGGATTCGCCGCCTGTGGCCGACCGCCATGCCCAGGTCGAAGACTTCGGCGAGCGCGGTGAGCACCGCCTGCGCGCCGAAGTGCGCTTCGCCGAAAAAGAGCGCGACATCGACGAACTGCTGGCCATCGCGGCCGCCAAGGAGCGCATGACGCGCGGCGTGTACGGCGAATGCATCGACTGCGGCGTCGACATCCCGCTCGCGCGGCTCGAAGTGTCGCCGGCAAGTGCGCGCTGCCTGCCCTGCCAGGAGAAATACGAGCAGGCGCACCCCATCGGCCCACGCATCCTGCAAACGCCGTGACGCGCGGCTCCCCGCTCCCGCAAGCGATATCGGCGGCGCTTCCCAAGCCTGACGATGGAACCCTGGACGCCGTGGTGATCGGCGGCGGCCCGGGCGGCCTCACGGGCGCGCTCTACCTGGCGCGCTTCCGCCGCCGCGTGCTGGTCATCGATTCAGGCAACAGCCGCGCAGCCAACATCCCCTGCTCGCACAACTACCCGGGCTTTCCGCGCGGCGTGGCCGGCACCGCGCTGCTGCACAGCATGCGCCAGCATGTGGGGCGGCACGAGGTGCCGGTTCGCAGCGGCCACGTCGACAGCATCCAGCGCGGTGACGGCGTCTTCACCCTGGAGGGCACGCCGTTCGGCGAGTGCCGCGCACGCACCGTCTTGCTGGCAACGGGTGCCGCCGACGTGTGGCCCGACCTGCCCGCGGCCGCCGAGGCGCTGCGTGACGGCGTGCTGCGCTTCTGCCCGGTCTGCGACGGCTACGAGGCATCAGACCGCTCCGTCGGCGTGCTGACCAATGGCAGCGCCGGCGTGCACGAGGCGCTCTACCTGCGGCACTTCACGCCGAAGGTCACCGTGTTCCTGTGCGCCGACGACGTGGTGCTCACGGCCGACGAACTGCGCAGCCTGCGCGATGCCGGCGTGGCCGTGGCCGAGGCACCGCCCAGCGCGTTCAGCCGCACCGATGGGGGCGTGACGGTGACGCATGGCGACAAGCGCAGCACGTGCTCGGCGGTGTACTCGTCGTTCGGCCTGAACGTTCGCTCGCGCCTGGCCTTGATGATCGGCGCGGCGTGCGATGCGTCCGGCTACCTCGTCGTCGACGAGCACCACCGGACCAGCGTCGAGGGCCTGTACGCAGTGGGTGACGTCGCCAAAGGGCTGAACCAGATCAGCGTGGCCACCGGCGGTGCGGCCATCGCGGCTTCTGCGATGCACCTGGCCCTGAGGCAGATGACGCCTTGACGGCAACACGCCTTCTGGCACCGCGCCACGGTATGGCGCTTGCCGAGACGTGATTCCACTCGGCCACACCACCGCCATGAAAACGCACTCCATCGATCACGTCATGCTCGAAGCCAACGGCCTTCGGTTCCATGCCCGCGTGGCAGGGCCGGTGCGCGGCCCGTTGGTGTTGTTGCTGCACGGTTTTCCGGAATCGAGCTACGGCTGGCGCCATCAGATGGAGCCGCTCGCCGCCGCGGGCCTGCGCGTGGTGGCGCCGGATCAGCGCGGCTATGGCCTGTCGAGCAAGCCGCAGGAGCGCTTCGCCTACCAGCTCGACCGGCTGGCCGACGACGTGGTGGGCATGGCGCGGGCACTCGGCGCCAAGCGCTACGCCGTGGTGGGGCACGACTGGGGCGGTGCCGTGGCATGGCACCTCGCCTCGCGCGGAGCTGAGGGCCTCGAGCGCGTGGCGATCCTCAACGCGCCCCATGCGGGCACCGTGGGCCGCCACACCCTTACCCACCCCGGCCAGGCGCTGAAGGGTTCGTACGTCGGCTTCTTCCAGCTGCCTGTCATTCCGGAGCTGGTGCTGTCCGCCAGCGATTTTCTCTGGCTGCGCCGAGCCCTCGTCTCCACCAGCCGCAAGGGCTGCTTCAGCGAAGAGGAACTGGACACCTATCGCGAAGACTGGCAGCGCGCGGGCGCCCTGACCGGCATGCTCAACTGGTACCGCGCCTTGCCGCTCCACATGCCGGTGCCGACCGGCCGGGTGCAGATCCCAGTGCGGGTGCTGTGGGGAGACCGCGACACGTACCTCGACCCTGAACTTGCCGAGCTCGGTGCCGAGATGTGCGAGAAGGCGCGCGTGACCCACTTCAGCGATGCAACGCATTGGCTGCACCACGAAGAGCCCGAGAAGGTCAACGAAGCGCTGCGCAGGTTCTTGCGCGAGGGCGCGGCATGAGGCGCAGAACGCAGGCGGCGGCGTCTGCATCTGCGTCTGGGCCCGCACCTGCGGCACAGGCGCCGACGCAGGTGCCGATCAAAACGGCCGCCCAGGCCGGGCGAGATTCGCCGGTCGCCGTCTACGGCGCCATTGCGGCCAACCTCGCCATCGCAACGACCAAGTTCATCGTGGCTGCGTTCACCGGCAGTTCGGCGATGCTGTCCGAGGCGATTCACTCGACGGTCGACACCGGCAACGGGCTGCTGTTGTTGGTGGGCCTGCGCCTGAGCCGCCGGCCCGCCACCGTGGAGCACCCGTTCGGCCACGGCCGCGAGCTCTACTTCTGGAGCCTCATCGTCGCGGTGCTCATCTTCGGCCTGGGCGGTGGCGTGTCCATCTACGAAGGCGTGGTTCACCTGCAGCATCCGCAGCCGATCAGCGATCCGTTCTGGAACTACGTGGTGCTGGCCGCCGCCGCGGTGTTCGAGGGGATCAGCTTCACCATCGCGCTGCGCGAGTTCCGCACCGAATCTCGGGGCCGGCCGCTGTGGCAGTCGCTGCGCAGGAGCAAGGACCCGACCACCTACACCGTGCTGGCCGAAGACAGCGCGGCGCTGGCCGGCCTGGTCATCGCCGGCCTCGGCATCTTTCTCGCGCACCAGCTCGACATGCCGGCGCTCGACGGCATTGCTTCGCTCCTGATCGGCCTGCTGCTCGCCGGCGTGGCGGTGCTGCTGGTGCGCGAGGCGCGTGGCCTGCTGGTGGGCGAAGGCCTGCGGCCCGAAACGGCACGCGCCATCCACAAGATCGCGTCGCGCAACGTGCTGGTGAAGGCCACCGGGCCGCTGCGTTCGATGTACATCGGCCCGCATGAAGTGCTGCTCACGCTGGATGTGGAGTTCATCCCCGAAACGCCCGCCGACGAAGCCGCGCACGCGATGGAGCAGATCGCCGACGAGATACGCCGGCGCTTCCCGATGATCAGCCGCATCACGCTCGGGCTGACCGCCTCGGCGGCTGAACGCTGGCGCGAACTCCAGATGAGCCCCGAGGCCGTCGCGCAGCGACTCGCGCACGCAGCAGCTTCGCCTTGATCGGCGCTTTGGTACCGGTGGCACCGCGCAACCCTGCTGGCGAAACGGTGTCCGGCCAACGCTGACTTCGCGCCGGTCGGCAACAATGGCGAGATGACCCAACGCCTCTCCATTGCCAAAGAAAAACTCAAATTCGTGCTGCTCGAAGGCATTCACGCTTCGGCGGTCGATGCCCTCCAGCGCGACGGCTACACCGACATCGTCACCTCGCCCAAGGCATTGGCGGGTGACGAGCTGCTGGCCACGATCGGCGACGCGCACTTTCTCGGCATCCGCTCGCGCACACAGCTCACGGCCGAGGTGCTGCGCGCCGCGCCCAAGCTGGTGGCCATCGGTGCCTTCTGCATCGGCACCAACCAGATCGACCTGCACACCGCCATGCACCTGGGCGTGCCGGTGTTCAACGCGCCCTTCTCCAACACGCGCAGCGTGGCCGAGCTGGTGCTGGCCGAACTCATCATGCTGATGCGCGGCATCCCGGCCAAGAACGCGGTGCTGCACCGCGGCGGCTGGACCAAGAGCGCCGCCAACTCGTTCGAAGTGCGCGGCAAGACGCTCGGCATCGTCGGCTACGGCCACATCGGCACGCAGATCGGCGTGCTGGCCGAGCAGCTCGGCATGGTGGTCGTGTTCCACGACATCGAATCGAAGCTCACGCTGGGCAACGCGCGCCAGCTCGGCAGCCTGGACGAGGTGCTCGCGCGCTCCGACGTGGTCACGCTGCACCTGCCCGAAACGCCGTCCACGCGCGGCATGATCGGCCGCGCACAGATCATGGCGATGAAGCCGGGCTCCCACCTCATCAATGCCTCGCGCGGCACCGTGGTCGACATCGAGGCCCTGGCCGATGCGCTGGAGAGCGGCCATCTGCACGGCGCCGCGATCGACGTCTTCCCGGTGGAGCCGCAGGGCAACGACTCGCACTTCGAGTCGCCGTTGATCCGCTTCGACAACGTGCTGCTCACGCCGCACATCGGCGGCTCGACGCTGGAAGCCCAGGCCAACATCGGCCGCGAGGTGGCCGACAAGCTGGTGCGCTACAGCAACAACGGCTCCACCACCTCGGCCGTCAACTTCCCCGAAGTGGCGCTGCCCGAGCACACCGGCCGCAGCCGCCTGCTGCACATCCACCGCAACGTGCCGGGCGTGATCGCACGCGTCAACGAGCGGCTGTCGGCCGCCGGCATGAACGTGGCGTCGCAGTTCCTGAGCACGCGCGACGACGTGGGCTATGTAGTGATCGACGTCGACAACGCCTCGCCCGAAGCGGCGCTCGCCGACTTGTGTAGCCTGCCCGACACCATCCGCTGCCGCGTCCTCTATTGACTTGGCTTAGGCGGGGGAATGGCATTTGCCGGTGATGCACATCCGCATCACCGGAGCACGTCATGTTCTTTCGATTCAGAAAGCGGAACCAACCGGCCCCACAGCAGCCGGATGCCACGGCAAGCGAAGACAGCACCGCTGAACAGGGTCGAACGACAGACTGGGTTCCCGACAGCCCGCCTCCGACCGAAGAGCCCGGGGTGACGCTCGGAGAGAGCAAGAACTCGCCCCTCGGCACGGGCATCGAATCGGCGCGCGGCTCGCACCGCTAGGGCCGCGCTCTTCTCAAGCCGCCTTTCGCGCCGGCAGCGCCAGGCGCGCCTTGCCGAGCACTTGAGTCGCCACCCGCGAAGCGGTGCGCCGCGACAAGAAGCACACACCGAAGCACGACAGCTTGTTGAATAAGCCGGGCACCACCGTGCGCTTGCCAGCCAGCATCGCGCGGACCGCGACGTGCGCCACGAACGCCGCGCTTTCTGTCGACGCGTTCGCAATCCACGAGTAGTCGCCCCCGCCGGACGCGGCGTGGAACGCGGTTTCGGTGCCGCCCGGGCAGACGCAGGTCACCGACAACGGCGTGCCGCGGTGCTCGTCATGGAGGCCTTCGCTGAAGTTGCGGACGAAAGCCTTCGACGCGGCGTACAGCGCCATGTTCAGCACCGACTGGTACGCACCCGGTCGACGAGATGTTCAGCATGTGCGCGGGTCGGGTGCTGGCCTTGTGTGCGTCGACAAAGCAGCGCGCGAGCGCGACGAGCGAGGTCATGTTGAGCTGGATGAGTTCCGCGTCGCGCGCCCAGTTGACCTCGTCGAACCCAGGGACTTTGCGGTTGCCGGCGAGACCACGCTGGTGGTGATCTTGTCACCGGTCTTGCCGGCGAGCAGTGCTTGGAATGTCATCGTCTTTCAAATGGAGTGCAGAACGGTTAGCCACCTATGCGTCGAGTCGAAGGTCTTTGCGGACCCCCGCATCCAGCAAGCTAGCCGGCGCAAACCTGCGCAGCAGGCGCAGGCGGCTGGCCATGCCGGGGGCGTAGTGGGTTTTGGGGTTCACGGCCGTGGCCGCCTTCAACACGATGTCGGCCACCACCTCGGGTCCTTCGGCGGTCGCGATTCCCTCCTTGAGCCGCTGCTCCATGGCCGCGCGAATCTTGCGGTACATGTCCAGAGGCGTATCGGGCTGCATCGAGTTCGCTTCGAACGGCGTGTTGATGTAGGGAGGCTCTACCACCGAGACGCGAATGCCCTGCGTGCGCAACTCATGGTCCAGCGATTCCGAATAGCCGGCGACCGCATGCTTGGTGGCGGAGTACAGCGCCATGTACGGCGCGGGCAAGAACCCCACGACGGAGCCGATGTTGATGATGCGGCCACGCCCCTGGCGGCGCATGTGCGGTACCACGGCCCGGGTCATCCGCACCATGCCGAAGAAGTTGGTGTCGAAGATCGCCTGGGCCTGCGCGATCGAGCTTTCTTCCGCGCCGGCTGGAGCAACGCCGAAGCCCGCGTTGTTGACCAGCAGGTCGATGCGGCCCTCTGACTGGATCAGTTGCTGGACCACAGCATCGACCGACGCGTCCTGGGTAACGTCCAAGGGCAGCATCTCGAATGCGCGCTGACCCTTCTGGCCGCCGCGCCGGCTGGTGCCGTAGACCTTGTAACCGGCCTTTGCAAGCTCTTGCGCAATGGCTTCGCCGATGCCCGACGAGGCGCCCGTCACCAGGGCAATTTTCTTGTTCGTGTTCATGCTTGTGTTTCTTTCAGTCATTCGGTTTCCGGAGTTGTTTGCTCGGCCACTGGTGAGCCTTGCAGGCCCACCTGGAGTGGGAGGCGCCGAAGATGTTTCAGGGAGAGCTTTCATGTCGGCCTGGAGTGCTCTCAAGTCGCTCTTCGCGCCGTGCGGCATCCCGCTTGACGAGATCGCGCTGAAGTGAAGTGACTGATCGACGCCGTAGGGGCGGGCTGACCACGAGTACTAGTCGCCCAGACGCCCCCTGCTCAGCGCGCGCGCATACGTCTGCCGGTTCATAAGAGGCAGTTCGCCGGTGGCATTCGTCGCGGCAATGTATTTCAGCATCAGCTGCTGGGCTTCCTTTGACTGATCTCGCACGAGAAACTCAGCATGCTCTAGCTGCAAGCCCTCTTCGAGCGAGAGCGAGCTGCCAAAGTAGATAGATCGCTTGATGGCCCCCAGAGATTTCTTGGGTCGGCGGCTCAGATATTCTGCGCGTTCTATCGCGCGTGCAAGCACCTTGTCCTGAGGAACGACCTCGTCGACTGCGCCGACCGCGAGGGCTTCTGCTGGCGTGAACGCCTTGCCTTCGAGAATGGCGGCTAACGATCGCTGGACGCCGATCAAGCGAGGTAGTCGCTGGGAGCCACCACCACCTGGTGTCAGCGCGAGTAGCACTTCGGAAAGGCCGATGACAAAGTCTCCATCCGCCATGATGCGCAGATCACACGCCCAGGCGAACTCCGCGCCAACGGCAAGCGCAGAGCCATTCAGCGCCGCAATGAAGATGGTGCCGCTTGCATTCATCTTCAGGAAGGTCGCGTGGAAGCTATCGAGCTGCAAAAGCGTCTTGAGTCGCGTCATTCCCGCGAGCGTTCTAACAATCGGCACTCTATTCATGAGTCTCGCCATGCGGGTGACAATTCCGGCGACGCCGGTATTGATGGGCGGGAACCCGACACCACCCTGTTGGAGCCACGTAACATCAGAGTGGCTCAAGAATCGATCGGGATGCGTGCCAGTGAAGACAACTGCACGAACGTTCGGGTCGCGGTCTGCGCGATCAACTAGCTCTTTTAGTTGCTTGGTGTGCGCAGCATCAAACAACGCATGCGGCCCTCCATCGATACGAGCAACGAGGACCGCACCCCGTTCTTCGACGTCGATGTGACCATGGGTCACTGTCGCGGTTTTTCCAGAATTTGAGACCATGCCTGTCTTCCTGTTGCGAAGGGATCGTCGTCCCTCCGGTTGAACTATATCATCGATATACGAATGATATATCGGTGATACATAGCCCTACTCAGGAAATGCCCCAAAGGCGGCGGCTCGCACTGTCCACGACAACGACGTGCCGGAGTGGATGCGCAGGAACACCTCGGCTCCCGGGCAACACTCTGGCACGTGACAGAAGCAACCTGCCGCGTACGTAAAATTGATCGAACTCCAGCGGCATGGACCTAGCGCGAGATCGCGCCCCAAACTGAGCAGCGCCAACGTTCCGCTCTCAGATTTTCTTCATGCGTTTTTTTCGAATTCAACTGTGGCATCCGACACCGAGACCGCAATTTTTCAGGCCGCCGCGGCCCTGCTGGAAGAGCACGGGCCGGCGGGTTTGACAACCCGTGCTGTCTGCGCGGCAGCCGGCATCACGGCGCCCACGCTCTACCATCACTTTGGCGGCATGGACGCCCTTGCGATGGCGCTCATCACGCAGGGTCGGGCCGACTTCATGTCGCGCAGGCGCCCTGCCAAGGCGTCCGATGACCTGATGAAGGTGTTGAGAACGCATTGGGACGATGCGGTCGACTTCACGGTCAAGCGCCCCCACCTGTACGCCCTGCTCGTCCAGCAGGCTCAGCACCACCCAGAACTGCTCGTCGAGACATTTGCCGAGATGCGGGCGCTTGTCCAACGCCTGGTGGACACCGGCCGCTTCGTGGTTCCGCTGGAAGAATCGTCGCGCGCCCTCTCAGCCGCGTTCAACGGTGTGCTGTCCCTGCGTCAATGGGGTGCGACGACGGCGAGCGAGGTCAAGGCGACGAGCGACTTGATCTTCACGGCCCTGATCACCGAGCTGAGCAGGAAGCGCTGAGCCGCCAGCGCGGTAATGCGCTCGGGCAGCGCCCTGAACGCATTTCCGGCCAGTGACCCGATTGCCGCAAGCGCGGCCATGTGACCGTGGCCGCGATCGGCGCCGCGTGCGGGCGAAAAATCGGCACCGCGTTTGCCGGATGGGAGACAGGCCGGCCGCAAGCCGCCTGCTGTTCCACCCCGCCAACCGGAGTGAAAGCATGAACAACGCCGAGAACCCCAAGGATGTCGCGCCCCCCAACGAACCCCAAGAGGGCTGGGTCAAGGAAACGCAAGCCAACCCCATTGGTGGCGTCGCGGGCGCCGCGGTCGGCGCAGCGTTGGGTGTCGTCTCCGGCATCGCGGCCGGGCCCGTCGGCAGCCTCGCCGGAGCCGCCGTGGGCGCCGTGCTCGGCGGGCTGGCAGGCTCGCATGCCTTGGCCGGCGCCGGTGCGCCTGCAGGCGCTGCATCAGCCGAAGCGGAGACCGCGAGCACCGACCCCGACGGACCCGTGGACACCGGCACGGCGGCCGAACAAAACCGCCGGCTGGACGTGAAGGACGACGCCGGTCAAGACGCCGCCCCGACCGAAAGCGACCCGACGCGTCAGGGCTCCTGAGACGACACAGCAGCCGCGAGGGCCGCTGCTGATCGCTGAGAAGACTGCCGTGTAGATCGCTGACCACGCTGCCCCATTGGCAGCGGGCAGCATCGAGATGGCTACGCCTCTTCCTCCTGCTCGGCACCTTCTGCGCCCTCGGTCAGGCCCATCTCCTGCATCAGTTCCGTCTTGCGCTGTTCGAGTTGCTCACCCACGGCGGCCAGGTCCATCTTGGCCCGCCGTGCCTGCGGAAACAGCTCACCCTCTTCTTCCTTCACGTGGTGATCGATGTACTCGCCGAGCACCTTCACCTTCGCGTCGTACAGCTCGTCGCTGGGGTCCGATTCGCGCAGTTGGGCGATCAGGTCCTTCGCCGACGCATGCTCGACCGTTGCTTCATCGACCAGGTCGGGTTCCTTGATCGCTTCCTTGGCGGCCGGGTAGAAGATCTCTTCCTCGATCTGCGCATGCACCGTCAGCATCGCGCAGATCTGTTCGGCAATCGGCTGCTTCTCCTCGTCTTCGGCATCGTGGTCGACGAGCTTCTGATAGTCCTGGAACAGCGACTTCACCTCGCGGTGGTCCGCGGTCAGCAGCTTGATGGCGTCCATTGCCCCGGGCTTGGCGCTGGCACGCGAGCTGGCGCGTTTGGTGGCGGTTGCCTTCTTGGCTGAATCTTTGGTTGCCATGTGGGTACTCCATTGGTTGCCCGGCGCGACATGCGCTCGGTTCCCCGAAATGGCAAACCGCGTTCCCCGGTGCACACCTACTTTCAGCGTCAGCCAAGCGCCGTGTCGAGCAACATCATGGTGACGAAGCCGAGCATCAGACCGGTGGTGGCATAGAGCTCCGAGCCCTGTCGATGCGATTCGGGAATGATCTCGTGGCTGATAACGCACAGCATCGCGCCGGCAGCGCCAGCCAGGCCCCAAGGCAGCAGCTGCACCGAGATCGTCATCACGGCGGCACCGAGCACGGCGAACACGGGTTCCACCACCCCGGACGCAATGCCGAGCAGCACCGACAGCGACCGGCCATAGCCCACGCTGCGCAACGCAAGTGCCACCACCAGGCCTTCGGGCACGTCCTGGATCGAGATGCCGGTGGCGAGCGCGCGGGCCCCGAGCGCATCCGACCCGCCGAACGCGACGCCGATGGCCAGGCCTTCCGGCATGTTGTGCAAGGTGATCGCGAAGACGAACAGCCAGGCGCGTTTCAGCGCGCGGGCGCTCGGCCCTTCGTGCCCCTTGATGAAATGCTCGTGCGGCACAAGCCTGTCGATGACCAGCAGGAAGGCGGCGCCCAGCAGCATGGCGGCACTCACGATGCCGCCGGCTCCCCAGTTGCTCGCGCCCTGCTCGCGCGCCGCGCGCAAGGCCGGCACGACGAGCGAGAACGACGTGGCGGCCAGCATCACGCCGGCCCCGAAGCCCAGCATCGCGTCGTAGGCTCGGCGCGAGAAGTTCTGCGACAAGGCCACCGGCAAGGTGCCGAGCGCGGTGGCGCCGGCGGCGAAGAGGCCGCCCAGCAGCGCACCGGCCATGCGCGGGTCGCGCAGGCCCAGCCACAGGTACAGGTCGCGCAGCAGCACGACGGCGCCGACCCCGCAGACGCCGACACCCAGCACCTGGCGCACGAGGCGTGCCGTGCGCGTGCCGCCGCTCTCCACGGAGGCTGTGCGAGGCGAACTCGGTGGGCTCGCCCCGCCCACCTCAGTTCCTGCGGGTGGTGGAGGAGGCACCGAGGTCGTCCGCCTTGCCTGGGCTCGCACCCATCCCCAGCTCGGCTCCGGTCATCGGGTCGGAGGTGGTGTCCGATCGCGTGCGCTCGGCCAGCTGCTGCGCCGTGGCCGCATCCATCGTGTCGAGCATTACCTCGGGCATGCCGGTGCCGCCATCGACGGCGGGTTCGGGCTTGCGGAATTCGAAGGTCGGCTCGTTGTTCCATGGGCCGCGCTTGTCCCCGCTCGCATCGCCGTTCGACATGTTGAAGTACACGTTGGTGAACTCCGGCATACCGGGCAGCTTGCCTGGAGGGAAGTTGGGCTGGATCGAGTACAGCGCCTTCTCGAACGACTGCTGGTGCGAGATCTCGCGCGTCATCAGGAAGCCCAGCGCTTCTTTCACGCCGGGATCGTCGGTGCAGTTGATCAGGCGCTCGTAGACGATCTTGGCGCGAGACTCGGCAGCGATGTTGGAGCGCAGGTCGCAGGTGGGGTCGCCGATTGAGTCGACGTAGGCTGCCGTCCACGGCACGCCGGCCGAGTTGGTGAGCGGTGGCCCTCCTCCGTACAGAACCTGCGTGACGTGCGAGTCGTTGCCTGCTCCGCTGATCGAGCGGTACATCTCGGCCTCGCTCTCCATGCCTTCGGAGATGCGGCCCTTGGCGCCCTTGTTGAGCATGGCGACGATGGTGCCGATCACCTCGAGGTGGCTGAGCTCCTCGGTGGCAATGTCGATCAGCATGTCCTTGCGCCCGGGGTCGTCCTCAGCCAGGTACTGCGTGAAATAGCGACAGGCGGCGGCCAGCTCGCCTTGTGGGCCGCCGAACTGTTCGAGCATCAGGTTGGCGAGCCCGGGGTTGGTCTCGTTCACCCGAACGGTGTACTGAAGACGCTTGTTGTGAGCAAACATGTCTCATCCTTTCGTGATGTGTTGCAAAGGGCGCGGTGGCGTTGCGCCGCAGCCTTGTGTGTCGAGCAAGGCGCATTCCGTGAACGCTTCGTGCTTGCAGACCTTGCCGTGGCAGACCTTCGCTGACGGCATGCACGCCTCCGTCTCCAACATGCATCGATGCATGCAAGAGGAACCTATTGCCGCAGTTCGAGGCATTCCATGAACGCGGAGGCAATGGCGGGAGCTCTGCAAGCCTCCAGCGCCGAGGCCGCCGGAAAACCCGCGTCGGCATGTGCATTGCCTGACCTGTATGCCGAAGCGTTTCGCAGATCTGCGCAAGCGCTCAAGACAAACGGCAACCACCTAGGAAAGGAGTTAGATCATGAAGATTCGATTTACGCCGGCGGCCGCCGTTGCCGCCGTCGCCACGGCAAGCTTGCTGGCTCTGGGCATCAGCCAAGCGCAATCCACGTCCGGCAGCACGACGTCGGGCAGCGGCACCGCGCAACAAGGCAGCACCGGCACGACGACGGGCACGGGTACGACAGGCACTGGCACCACGGGCTCGGGCACAGGCAGCAGCACCACGGACACGAGCGGCACGGGCACTGGCAGCTCGGGCACGACCGGTGCAGGCACCATGGGCTCGGGCACCGGTGGCGCGGGCAACATGGGCACGGGCACCGGCTCCTCGACCAGCGGCACGACGAGTTCCGGCTCGACCGGCAGCACGTCGTCGACAAGTGGCACGGGCACGTCCGGCGCGACCAGCGGCACGGGCAGCACGAGCGGCACAGCAGGAAGCACGGGCAGCAACAGCACCCGTTCGACCGGCTCGTCCTCGAGCTCCTTGCCGGCGAAGGCCGATCGCAACTGAGCTTGGCAAACTGGCCTCACAGGAGGCGGCCTGCACGGCCGCCTCCTGCTTCGGCTAAAACTGCACCATGAGTAAAACGTGGACCTACCAGGGTGGCTGCTTCTGCGGTGCCGTTCGCTACGCGGCCCAGGAAGTCTTCGATGCGGGGTACTGCCACTGCACGGTGTGCAGGCGCATCTCAGGCGCGCCGGCCGCGGCGTGGTTCAACGTTCGCGAAGAGCATTTCAGGGTGGCCTCCGGCAAGCCCGCGGCGCTGCAGTCGTCTGAACACTTTGTGCGTTACTTCTGCGCCGCATGCGGAACGCACTTGTTCGGCCGCGACAACTTGCCAACACCCGCCACCGTAGGCAGCCGCCTCGTGTCGGTCATGCTCGGGACGCTCGATGATCCCGAG
>Ga0307515_10010634_pt1 | contig 17596 bp, 9 predicted proteins | sample 17_EM_MG_FD_194513 | JGI IMG/M metagenome (GOLD analysis project Ga0307515, IMG submission 194513) | Populus trichocarpa ectomycorrhiza microbial communities from riparian zone in the Pacific Northwest, United States - 17_EM | ecosystem: Host-associated > Plants > Roots > Unclassified | place...
ATCCCTATATTATATGCCCCTAATATATACTAATGTATATAGTTACCTAAATCGCTAGTACCTATAATAAAGAGTGTTATAAGTCAATTCCTAATTAACGGAGTGCTTCTTAAATTATAGAGCTAGATACTAAAGGAACTCGCTAAGGATAAGGAATGGGCCAATGAAGTTAGAGAGCTGTAGAAGCGGCTAATTCCTCTATTAGTAAACCGTTACGATAAAATAATAGTATACTAACTAATACAGAGTTGAAAAGGGTATGTATTAAACGCCCTTTAATATTCCATGCCACACGGGGCAGGAAGTATTTATTGGGGTTTATTATAAGCAATCCTAAGCTATTCTTACGCGCGCTAAATTGTAGTAGACAACTAAGAAGAACCAATATTATAAAGGTATACCGTCTGCGCAGTTGGATTTGCTATTAGTAATTAGTAAAGGAGTTTAGATGGTACTGGCCAATCAGGGCTCTAATAAGGCGATGGCTAACAGTAAGAGTATTAATAAGGCATTGGCGAAAATCAGAGGTGGTAAGTAGAGGCAGATTTTGACTATAGGTTATAATGGGTTAGGTAGCATAGTGTACGTTAATATAACCTATATAGGATAATATACGTAAAAAGTCTAATATAACGGAGCACTTAACGGCAAGAGAGTTTTTGGAAAGCCTTTTAATAAATACCCCCTATTGTAGCGAGTATAATAACTAGGACGGTACACTAGATATATTGCTATAATATATTAAATCGCTATACTAAAATATCGGCATGCTAAATTACTTGTTAGATTAGTCAATTTTTAGTAACGGTAATAATATATAACTGCGAATTAAATTAGAGATAAATAATTAAAGGCTGAAATTGCATTTTAAACATTAGGTAATAGCCTAACTTTTATATTGCTATCTACTTAGCTATTTTAAGGGCTGTGTGTATATATGCTAAGACCAAGTAGTATAGCACTAATTAGTAGGTATTTGGTTAGCTGTAGTTAATAAGTTGTACTAAGCAGTATCCGGATCCTAGAGGCGCCTATACTAGATAATTAAAACTAAGAAAAAAACTAAGAAAGAAGGAAAAGTAAAATGTAAAATTGGTTAAAGAAAGTGTATAGAAGTGTACGTTTAAAACGTGATACGGAAAAAGATAATCGCTAGGAATTAGATGCTACGGTTAGGATAAAGGCTAAAAACCGGCCAAAAATATACGGGCGGCAGGCCCGTGTAAAAATAATCTTAAGGCTAGCGGGTATAGATTATTAAATAGGGGCAAATTTCGTAAGGCTTCTAAAAAATGCCGTTGGTATTTAAACCCCGAAGACTAATGGTATAGGGATAGGCGCTATAAGAGAAAATCTAAATGCTAATGCTGCGGAGTAGTACTGGCCGGGGGAATCTAAACGGGCTAAAGGAGGAATAAGAGAGATACTATGGCTTAAGATGGTTAGAACGAACTCGCTCTAAAACAGTGGGCGGGTTTATTGTATTTAATACGGTATACGGTAGATATAAAATAAGAAAAAGGGTAAAGGGTAAGATACCGGAAAGGGACTTATCTTAGAAAGCTTTCTAATAATAGCCTTATTGCAAGGCGGTGGAGAAGGCTAAATATACTAAGCAAAGTCCGGGCTAGGTCCGGGGGGAAGCATTCTGCCAACGTTATAATTAACTTTCGTACGTGCTTTATGCTTAGTTTTAGGTTTTACGTTAGCTGCTTTTGCGCCGGCCGTGGGGCTTATAGCTTTAGTTTTAGCGTCCTTTGCCCGCTTTTTTAGCGGTGCTGCACGGGTTACAGTAGCACGAGTTGTCCTACTTAACGCTGCAGTGGCGGTTAGGGTTGCTTTGGGTTTGGGTTTTGGCTTTAACGCCTTACGCGTGTTCTCTGGCTTAGAAGGTTTATTGGTGTTCGTATTACTTAGTTTATCGTCGCCGCTGTTATTACGCTTCCGTTTTTTAGAACTGTGCTTAGAAGTGCTGCGCTCGGGCGTAGGCAATAGTAGGTTAATATGTATTTCCTAAAAGGCTTTACTAAAACCTCCATATTAATAAATACGACGGCTATAGTTTGTGAAAAAGAACTTAATAAGAACCTTATCTGGGTTGAGTGGGTCCTCTAAAAGTAGGTCCACTGGAATCTTAGGGTTAGAGCTATGCTATAATAGCCCGTTACCATCGACGTAGAAACCTTGCAGCGAAGTGGGGTTGAACGTGGTATTAACGGGCCTACGAGGCGTTTTATCGCTCTTACCGCTGAACGCTCTTGTTATTAACTCGTCTCCTATTATCGCTATTAAGCCAGGGAGAGCGCGCAAGATTTAGTTGTTTACAACCCTCTTATTAAAAGTCTTGCGCATATAGTACTTGACTACTGTAACCTTTCTGGACTAGCCCAGACGGTAACTCCGTCCCACGGCCTGCTTTTGCGCGCTGGCGCTCGGCGCTAGGTTAAATAAGTGGACGTTATAGCAGGCTTGCTGGAGGTTCAGGCCCGCACCGTTAGCGGTATAGCTGGCAATTAGGACGGTGCAGATGCCCGGCGTATTAAAATTCTTAATGAGGTTAGATTTCTGACCTTGGGCTAAATCTAAAGTAAGTAAACGCGCGTTAATGCTGAAGGTAACTAGGATTTCCCGAATAATTAGTTGCTCTAATGGATATAGAGTTTATATTATAGCCTTTTCCTTTCTCTTAACTACCTGGTTGGTAATATTTGCGACTAACGCACTAAGTCGCGAGGAATTCTGGAGCGCAATGGCAATAGTTTTTAGGACATCTTAAAGAGATTCTAGAAGCTTTCGGTTCGCTAGTATATGCTACAGCGCCGGGTGCTTTGCGATTAAATATTTAATGTTAAATAGAACGCGGGACCTTTTGGACCAGTTTTGCTTATTCTTTAGAGGGTTTATAGCTAGTTGCGATAAAGTAAGTAATAGTTAAGTGGATATTAATACAAGGGCTTAATAGCTGTTAGTATTAATAATAATACGGTTATCGCCGGAACGTATTTAGTTGGTAGCTATAAGCTTTTTTAGGAAGCCTTTTGAAAAATAATTATAGACTTTCTAAGCCGGAGGCGGCAATTCCAGATTTAGGATGACGGTCTCGCAACGCAGGAGAGCCCCGCCGATTTCGTTCTTGCTGGAGTCTATAGGACAGTATAAGGTATAGTGGCGGCAGAGCAAGCAGTGCTGCTATATGGCTTTTAATCGTTTCCCCTGTTTAACGCTGTCTGTTAGGTTAAGGACGAAAGCGGAGAATAATCCGGCCGTTAACCTAAAGGTTACGGCTAGGTGGTTGTCCGGAAGGTTAAACGGATTATTATTTCTGCCAAATATTATACCGTCCGGACCGCTGACTGGATAGTTAAACTTAAAGATAGGTTGGATAATCTTTAGGAGACCGAAGTTATCTCTAATGCTAGAGAATAACGGCGTTACGCTAACTAGGACGTTAAACTTGTAATCTATATTAACTATAGTAATACTAGCTAAGCAGTCGGGGTTCCTAACGTTATAGGCTTTGTTAAGGATAATGGTGTGCTAGCAATACTAGAGGTCGTGCTTTTATAACCGCTTAGGAACGTCGAATAGCTTTGGATTAAGCTTAACTCCCTTTCCTAACCGGCCCTTGCGCCATTTTTGTAGAGCATTTGGCCCGTAATAAGAGGCAATAACACTATATATGCTGATAACTACGACCTGGGAAGTCTATTTATCGCCGGAAAATAGATTATTAGTGTTCTTAAATGATTCTACAACACGAGTTACGCCTGTTATAGTTGTTTTCTAGGTAACGGACTTCTTATAATATATATGGACGTTAAAAACTTCCGAGAAGCATTATAACTCCTTAATCTATTATTTGACGAGGGCTAGCGGCATAATAACTAGGAAGGGTTTCGCACGGCTAAGAGCTTTAACCCGAGCACGATTGTTTAACTCTTTTGCTTGTTTAAGCTTTCTTACCCGTTTGGTAATATACTAGAATAAAGTTAATAAGGGAAATTTTTAGGAAGTCTTTTTAAAAATTGCCTTGGAGATATATAATAAATAATAGACTATAATAACTTATGTGTAGTATATACGCGGCGACCTAGAACGTTTTACCCAGGCCAACAATATCCGCCAGAATTATTCCCCGCATTTTACGCTACTTCTAAGCGGTAGCGATGGCGTTTGCGCCAATAATCTACCACTAGTAAAGGGGGCAACTAAGCGATTGTCCTAGGAGGCGGGGGAACCTTTAATCTTGAATTCTTAGCGCGTTAAGCGATTATTTTAGGTTGTCCCGTTAATACTTAGAATTAGACAATAACCTACTTAGCCGTTCGGCATTCTCGAGCTCTATTAGTGTCGCCTTACCTATATAAACAATGTTAGTATCTATATCGTCAGCCTCCTAGTCTTTATTGGCCCGGGCCGTTACTAAGCCTTCCTCCAGTCTAATATTGTTGAGTTTATCCGCGGCAATATTCGTACTAATGCGTTTAGCAGCTTTAACGGTAGAATAATAGTTAGTCGTAAGAGCGCGCATATAACGGTATTACTAATATTAGTAGCTGTAATTCGGCGTTAAGACATTATCGTCAGGAAGTTCCGCGCGCATCTGCCCTAATACGTATGCTAGGTCTTCCGCGGTAGCGCGGAACGTGTTATTATTAACCGCCATATCCTTAACTAATACCTCTATATCTAATTCGTTATTAGCGTTATCGCCGTTATTAACGCTATTAACTATACTGTCTAGCATGGGGTCGTTATCTAATACAGCTTTGCCGGAAGCCTTTTTAATAACGCCCTTACTACGGCTAGAAGCAGCCTTGGTCTTTAAGTATCCGGGCGTGTTATTTTCCAATCCCCTTAATTAGCGCTTGGCCTTCTTGGCTTGGCGTTTTTATCTAAAAGGAACTAGGTTTGCGTCAGCACGCTTAAGGATAAGCCAGATACGCTGGTTCGCTTTGTTATCATTTAGGCTGCGCCCAAACAGAAAACCCCCTTAACACTTATAGAATTGTTTCCGCATTTAATGTAAGAAATTCGCGTAATGGTCTAGGTCCAACTAACAGTCCTACTTACCTAGCTAAGGATTTAAATAACGCTGGTTACCATACAACTCACCAGCATCTAAGCCAGCAACGACAGTTCTTAGGTCTATTATGCGTGGGCGTAGTTTCATCGTTTAAATAGCTTATTGTCGAGCTAGTTCGAATACCTTCTTATTAATTAGCTAGAATATTATCGTAAATAGTTCTTCGCTTATGAGTTTAGTGAGCTCCTTGGCGCTAAGCCCGCAGAATATCGCCAGCTTCACTATATTTCGGGTAATATTCCTATTATTACCCTAGATACTATCTAGTTCCTTAATAGGAGCTTCTAGTTTATTAACGTTGTCCTTAGTCTTAGGGCCCCAAATGTTATCCGCACTATTATAACCCGCGTTTGAGCTATTATTTATAGGCGGCCCTCCTACTAAGTAAAAGTCCGCCAGGGTAGTTAGCGGCTTAAAGAGATCTTCATCTACTAAGTGCTCGTCTATTTCGGAACTATTAACCGGTTCATCTACAAGGGGGATATTATTGGAAGGCTTCGGAGAAACCTCCTCTGCTAATATATCAATTTAAGCTATACGCGCCGCTAATTCGGCTTTATTAGGCTAGTAATAGATAGCAGAGGTACTAACAGGGAGGTCCGGTATATGCTCGCCAGAACCTATATAAGCGATTAGTATAACAATACGCTCTATATTAGTTTATTAAGCATAATCTGCTTACCGGGATTGTTATTACACTCCATCCTACTAATATCGGCTATATAGTAGATACTGGTTGTCAGCGTTAAGTAATAACTGCGTTTAACCTGTATTAAAGTTGGGGCGTACACAAGGATTTTAAGGAAGGCTTTTAAAAAAGTCCCAATTGCCGCGCAAAGTTAACGCGGTAAAAGGCCGCCCGTAAGCCTTTCCCTTTTTAAATCAGTGCCTAAAAATACTTTAATTAAGTAACAGTGGGGTAAAATGCAAAAGAGGTTAGGAGATGCGATTATAGCTTTAGGAAATTAGGAGAAAAATAGTATCTACCAAAATTTGGTAAATTTAACTTAAAAAGAGAAGTCGTAAGAGGTTAAGGAAATAGAAGTTTAGGTTTATAGACAGTGTTTTTAGTTAATTGCGCTAGCGTGCTTATATAATTATTAAGTTTTTCATTTATATAATTAAATTTGAATTTTGAATTTGAATTTTTAGACTTTTGTGGTGAATTCACACTTTCGCGGTGAATTGATGGCGAGTTTAGGTGTTAAGATTTAAGGTTATTATGGTATTACGCAAAGGCGCTTATATGGCGTGCTAGCCTATTAGCGTAAGTTCCTGCTGTTATGGGTACTGCCTTAGCTAAATCTATTACTTATTGCTGACCTCCTTACTTTAGCTACGCGCGCTGCGCTGCTACTAATAAGGACTTTTAGGAAGGCTTTTAGAAAACTGCCCTAACTATCTAAACCAACGTAGTGGCAAATATTGTTATTTACCTATATTTGCTATCTATAGTGCGATTTGGAAATAAGCTTTGTTAAGTTAGTAAATCCCTTAGCTAATTTATGCGGACCTATTATATAGAACTTGCCTAGCGTTATTTAATTATATAAACAAAGCAATAATCTAAAAACCCCTAATTAATTTAACCGCTTGGTCCCACGCCCTTATAGATTTTTGGGAACTATACTTTATATCCGCCGTTCTATTGGTCGCGGGCATTATGTTATATATAAGGACTATCTCTTAAAGGGCTTTCTAAATACTTCCTTATATAATGCTACCTGATAAGTACCTTGCTAAGGTTTACAAAAGCATCCATATTTCTCGCCCTAGAGGTTAGGCTATCCCTTTTGTTGGTATATCCCGTCTTACTATTATTAATAGGAGCTGGCTAATAGAATTAACTCCGCGAGTATATATATACTTTTAATTCTAGTGTTCGCGCATAGTCCGCCTTTTGTAGGACGCTACCGGCGGAAAGGATATTAGAAATTAGTAGAACAAATTTCTCTTTAGCACTAAATATCGCCTTTGTTACCTCTATTATGTGCATTTTTTTTTAAATAAGTAGTACCCCCCTACCCCTAATACTATGTAGTCCAGTGTCGTATAATGCTACTAAGGTAGCGCCTTGTTAGGCAGCAGTGATGCCCAACTCTATAACCCGTTTATATAGTACGGCCTCAGTCCTTACGCATACCCTACTAAGGCCATACCATCCTTCTTAACGCCGCCTAGATCTCACTCTAATTTATTCTCTTTAAAATATGCAAGCAACGTTACCATCATTATTAAAATTGCGGCCATCTCTATCCCTATAATTATACCAAATGTTCGGTAGCTCTTACACGCCCAGACTAATAAGTTTATATACCTACAAGTAGATCTATATAAGATCTTCTACAAGCCCTTAATATACAAGACTAAGACTTAACTAGTTTATATCCACCTTATTATAGCCTATCTCCTCTAAGCTCTAAGCATTCACAGTAATTTTATCTAAATACGTACTTAGCAATAGGTATAACTAAGGATTAGGTGCAATATATAAAACCTTAGCGCTAAGGACTTAATAAATAGGTAGCCCGGTTTAGGTAAAGGTTAAAATAGTAGTAGTATTATAGGTCTACAAGGCCCAGAGTATAAAGAGGGAATGATTAATATACCTCCTACCTTATAATACCTTAGGAGATGGGCTTAAAGGGCGAAGTAAGATGCGATATTTACTAAAAAACTATTTAAGAAGAATTATTACTTAGTCTATAATCGTAATAGTAGCCATACTATATTCTATATTATTCCTCTATTATAATCCGTTAGCTTACCTCGCTAAGTCCTAACAACCTTAACTAGAGTCGCTAACTACTTCCATAATAGTACTAATAAATAGGTCACATAACCCGTGCCAACAGTTGGTTTATTTACAGATACCCTATCATTAATTCATAACAAGTATCCATTAGTCCTGTAGGCGAACTAATCCTACCACCACCCAGGTCTCCTATTAGTTGCTATTCCGCTAGGCCGTAATAACATACATAAGGTAGCTACGTGCATAAGGTAGCCGACGCTTCTAATAGCCAAGCAATTTCCCTACACTTCCAACCACTCAAAATCCCAAATAACTAAAGGCCAACACCCCCCAATCTATATATCACAATGTTAAACCCCTTTAGTGCTAAACACCAGCTAAAACGTGTAATTCTTAGACTTCAAGTAAACGAATTTACCGGTTAGGACCCTTCTAAGTACACGGACGCCATTAAGGCATATCTCGCTTTTACAGGACGTTTAACTAATAGTTTAGAATTTAGGAAACACCACGCCCACATTAAGCCGTTTTAAGCCCCAGAGGTGAACCAAATCTTATTCCATATTACTATAGACATAAAGAAAGACTCGGCCAACCCCCTAACTATCTAGGAACTACCGCATAAGATATATCACGTCCGTCATAATAAGAAGGGAAAGTTATAAGGCTAGTATTCCCTCCTCTATAAATTAGCTAACTTAGTATATAGCCAAGTAAAACGAATTCAGAACATTATTAAGGAAAAGAATTACCTAACTCGGATACGCAAATATACTAATATTTTATTACCTTAGGCAAAGTAGTAATATTAAAGGTCCGAATCGAAATTCTAGACGGGTTTTACCCTCATTTTTAGAATTAATCTAAACCACTTGCATTACTAGGGCAAAGTAATATATTAATATTATACTACAGTTAGGCCGTTAGCTAGGGGAACTTTTAGGAAGGCTTCCAAAAAACTGCCTTACTTTACCATCTACCATCTATATTGCTATTTACCTCTGCCGTCTATAACACCATTTAAGACCTTTATTAAGGTAGCAATCCCTTAACCTAGCGTTGCTTAATTACTTGGGTAAACCACACTAACTTAAGTAATAATCTAAGAACCTCTAATCGATCAGCGTCCACTTTTACCGATAAAAACGCTGCTATACTCTCTATCTCCTAGGGGTCAGTCCTATATCCCCGCAAGCGCTCTACCTAGGCCTATTTAACATCCTCTATAGCCTCCATTATGCCTAGAATAACGCTTAGTTTTATAGGCCTCTAATAATCTAGGTTTAAATTAAGCAAGCTTATATAATTACCAAGCCCTTAGCTTTTTAATACATTTAAGTTGCAAATATCTACAAATATAATGTAAATTAGGCGGGGGATTGCGGTATTCACATATAATGGTTACGCATGCGCTTTACTAAGCAGTTTAGCAAAAAGTCCTAGGGTTACGCGCTAGTCTGTTTATATAACACTACTTAACACTTAGGCCCTTATAGACTTTAGGAACTTTACTTTATATACGCCTTTTTACTAGTCACAGCAATACGTTATATAGTAGGACCATTTCTTAAAAGGCTTTCCAAATATTGCCCTATACATTATTACCTAGCGAGTGCTCAGTTGAGATTTATAAAAGCATTTATATTTCTCGCCCTAAAGATTACGCCATAGTAAAACGAATTTCTCTCACTAAGCAGTAAAACATCCCCTTTGTCACCATTTTTTATTTTATTTTTTAAAACGAGTAGTACCTCTCCCACCCCCAATACTATATAGCCTAGTATTATACAATGCTACCAAGGTAGCGCCTTATCGGGCAGTAGTAATACCCAACTCTACAAACCGTTTATATAGTACGGCGTCAGTCCTTATAAATACTATCCTTCTTAACGCCGCCTAGATCTCACTCTAATTTATTCTTATTAAAATATACGAGCAACGTTGCCATTATTACTAGGATTATGGCCATCTCCATCCCTATTATTACACCAAATATTCAGTAGCTCTTACACGCCCTAACTAAGAAGTTTATGTGCCTATAAGTAGATCTATACAAGATCTTCTACAAGCCCTTAATATACAAGACCAAGACTTAGCTAGTTTATATCCACCTTATTATAGGCTATCTCCTCCAAGCTCTAAGCATTCGCAGTAATTATATCTACATACGTACTTTATAATAGGTATAACTAAGGATTAGGTACAATGTATAAAATTTTAGCACTAAGGACTTAATAAATAGGTAGCCCGGTTTAGGTGAGGGTTAAAATAATAGCAGTGTTATAGGTCCACGAGGCCCAAAGTATAAAAAGGCAATAATTAATATACCTCCTACTTTACAGTACCTTAGAAGATAGGCTTAAAGGACGAAGTAAGATACAATATTTGCTAAAAAACTATTTAAAAAGAATTATTACTTAGTCTATAATCGTAATAGTGGCCATGCTATATTCTATATTGTTCCTCTATTATAATCCATTAGCTTACCTCGCTAAGTCCTAACAACCTTAACTAGAGTCGCGGACTACTTCTATAATAGTACTAATAAATAGGTCACGTAACCTATGCTAACGGATAGTTTATTTGCGGATACCCTATCATTAATTCGTAACACATATCCATTAGTCCTATAGGCGAACCAATCCTACTACCACCCGGGTCTCCTATTAGTTACTATTTAGCTAGGCCGTAATAACGTACATAAGGTGGCTGCGTACATAAGGTGGCCGACGCTTCTAATAGCCGAGCAATTTCCCCACACTCTAAACCACTTAACATCCCAAATAACCGGAGGCCAACCCCCAATCTATATACCACACAATATCAAACCCCCCTAGTGCTAAACACCAGCCAAAACATGTAATTCTCAGACTTTGAGTAAACGAATTTACCGGTCGGGACCCTTTTAAGCACACCAACGCCATTAAGGCATATCTCGCTTTTACAGGACGTTTAACCAATATTTTAGAATTTAGGAAATACCACGCCCACATTAAGCCGTTTTAAGCCCCAGATATAAACCAGATCTCATTCCATATCACTATAGATATAGAAAAAGACGCGCCCAACCCCCTAACCATCTAGGAGCTACCACATAAGATATATCGCGTCCGTCGTAATAAGGAGGGAAAGTTATAAGGCCAGTACTCCCTCCTCTATAAATTAGCTAACTTAGTATATAGCCAAGTAAAACGAATTCAGAATATTATTAAGGAAAAGAATTACCTAACTCGGATACATAAGTATAGTAATATTTTATACCCTTAGGCAAAGCAGCCATATTAAAGATTCAATTCAGATTTTGGACTAGGTTTAGCCTCATTTTTAAACACGATTTAAACCACTTGCATTACTAGAGCAAAGTAATATTAATATTGTATTACGGTTAGGCCGTCAGCTAGAGAAACTTTTAGGAAGGCTTTTAAAAAACTGCCTTACTTTACCATCTCCCATCTATATTACTATTTACCTTTGCTATCTATAACACCATTTCAGACCTTTATTAAGGTAGCAATCCCTCAACTTAGCATTGCTTAATTACTTAGGTAAATTATACTAACTTAAGCAATAATCTAAGAACCTCTAATCAATCAGCGTCTACTTTAGCCGATAAGAACGCTGCTATACTCTCTATATTGTTAGGGTCGGTACCGTATCCCTATAAGCGCTCTACCCAGGCCTATTCAACATCCTTTATAGCCGCCGTTGTGCCTAGGATGACGCTTAACACAAGCTCGTTATATTAGCACTAGTCAACTCTACTTCGTTTCCAGCCCCATATAGGATCCTTTATCCACCAGTTGTATAGCTCTTAAGGCACCATACAGTAATAACACCCGCTAAACTTAGTAAAGTATAACATTAATTATAACCTCCTAGCGGCATCCCGAACGGTGCCCGCCAAAAATATAGTGTAGGTGCGTATATCGTGTAAGGCTTTACTGGCCTAGGCCATGCAGATTAAGCAGTATATCGTCCACCAGATAAGACAGTGTCTTAGTTACTCTAGTGTAAGCTGTTCCGCCCTTACCAAGGCGGTTACTTTTAATTGCTAGACGCTTATCCGCGCTTCCTATATTGCAAACTCGGCCTCATCAGCGTCTAAAAGAACAGGCACGTCTAACTCTTAACCGTCTAGCCGTTCAGCAGCGCAGACGTCATATAGCTCCTCACCGTCAGTGTAACCATTTCGGACCGGTATCCCGTCTATTTTCCCGTCTAGGTATTTATTAAGTACCACCCTACAGCAGGCTTTAACGTCTGCTTCCCTTTGGAGATACTCTAGTAGAGCTGCCCTGCGGCCTTAATCGCGGTCCGCAGGCGCATTAAGCCTATTACTAAGAAAAATAACGGCCTAGCTTACCCTTCCATCGCGGCCTGCTCTCCCGCTCTCTTAGGCATAGTCTTTAACTAACCTCGGAGCTCCTAGGTATAGGACTACGTCCACGCCGGGTACGTCAACGCCTAAACCTAATAAGCTCGTGGCGATAATAGTCCCGTTATTACCGGAAATAAAGCGCTTAAGCACATCCTCTCAGTTAATCGATTTGGAATAGTAGGCTGCACAGTAGAGGCTTTTGCTAAGACTGTCGGTTATCTATCTCGCGTGGCAGTATACGATTGCTTTACCCCGCGGCTCTAGTAGGCCCGTAATATAGCGGCCGATAACTTAAGCGGCTTAGTTAATAGCAGCCATCGTTAGGCTCCGTACCGGCTCCTTGTCCATATTAATAATAGCATAGCGTATATTGGGTCTAGTGGTGGGCGCCCTAATTAACTTAACACTCTCGGCGGTAAAGTACATCTTACGCTAAAGCCGCTGCTCTTCTATCGGCGGGAGAGTAGCTATTAGGAGCACCATCTATATTTATAGGGCTGCTAGACAACCTAGCCGCTATAAAGACACGCGGAACTTACTACTCCCGTCTAGTACGGTATAGCATTTATTAATTACAATTCGTGCTAGGCGGCCTATAACTCATATTCTATTCATAAATGTCTAAAAGGCGTCTTCTTTAACCGCCTTAGGCGTTACGAACACTATTAATACTGCGTCAGCAGGGCTGCGCCCATCCTATGCCATAGCCTGTAGGCCAGCCAACTTATATCTTCGCAGAAGATCCTGCTAAAGAGAGAGCAGCGGAATAACAATAATTATAAGGCCCGTATTGTTACAAGCGGCTAGCAGTATAAACATTAGACTCTTACCACCGCCTATTAGCATAACAATAACCACTAGACTTTCCCTATATAAGATTACATAGATACCAATCTGCTATACACCCCGAAATTCGGCTTGCTCTCCATATATAGCTTTTAGCTATATTATAGCGTTAACGGTTCTTAACCTACGCCATCTTATCTACTTAGCATTACCGGTTGCATCTATAGGTATAAGGTGCTTTCGGGCTTTAGAAAAAGCACTTACGGTATTATATACGAGAAAGCCTAGAAAGGCATGCCACTCTATACTTAATCTTTAGAACCATTATCTTTTGTTTACAGTAGTCCCAGTTAACTCTCCGATAAGACGGGCATATATAATCTCGCCCGTCCAAGCTAAATAGCCTACCTACTCTTCGTATATTATATCCATAGATCCTAGTTTATCCTTTTCCAAACTACTATTATTATCGTTATTAATAAACGCGGACTAAGCCTTAAGGTACTTTTAACTAATAGCAATTACCACCTAGCGGTATATTTGGATGTTAAGCCTACATCCTAGGCCAGCCTCCGTTTCTTGCTAAAGGGCATAAGTAAAGCGGTTAGAGTTCCATTTAATGCCTTGCACGTTAGGCGGCCATATTTTATACGATATAGTATTCTCCAGCCAGAGCATCTACTCCAGCGCGCGCTAAAATAGTAATATAAGCCAGAGGTATAGAACAACTAGTCTCCCGACCTCGCTAGGTACAAATTAGTAAATAATATTCGACCGTCCCGTATAGCGGGAACCCTTAGAGTATTGAGGTACGAATGCGACTATACCATAAATAATAAAAATATTTTAATGTTTGCCTGCAACGGTGTTACTATAGCGTATACTTAATATCTCGGTGCCTCTTGCGGGCTAGCCCCCTATAACGTATATAAGCACTAAAAGCTTATACAAAAGGACTTTAACTTAGTCAAGATAGGTTTTAATACCGGACTTATTCGGTCTACCTTTTGGGCCTTAAAGTTTAAATATAGCCTAGCGCTGTTTATCTAGCGCGATATAGTTTATAAGCTAGTCCTAGGTATAGAAAATATGCTTATTATAGGGGTCTTAAAGAAAGTTCCAGCCGGGAACGGAGTTACTAGGGTCGTCCTAAAGGGCTTCGATCCGCACGGGTGGGGTATTAGTACGTTATTCGTTAAATAGTAGGTCTTGGTAGACTAAACGTTCCACGTCTTTAACAAGGCCATGGACAAAACTGCGAAACTCGGGTATTATAAAACGAACGGCTTTATAGAGCAGCTCGTCGTTAATCCACTCTACCTTACCCTCCTTTATTGTTTCGTAGTGCCCCTTTAGGCCGTAGGTTTAAAGGTCCAGCATCCACTACATTAGTCCCTTAGTTCCTCGCACTATAAACCTATCTATCATCTTAGTTACTAACTCCAGGCATCTTCCCTCCGGTACGTTCTAGTGGGTATTATAACGGACGGCGTCTGCGTCGGCAATTAGGGCAGCTTACACGACTATAAACCGACTAAGCTTTATTATAGCCGATAGTATCTTAGTATATACGCCGCACTCCCTCCACCCCTCTACTGTTATACCCTATAGAGCTAACGCACATACCAAGGGACTCTTATACTTAGTACTGCGTACTTTCTAGTCTAATAGTAAGAGACAAAACACTAGGCAAGCTTTAGCTAAGGGGCTAAGTATATTACCCTCGCATAACCTAGTAGGGGTATCGGCACTGCCCTCTATAGTACGCAGTAGCGCTAACCAGGCACGCTCTTATTTGCTATTAAGTGTATATCTAGGGCTAACTCCATCTTCTACCGGCCATATCCGTCTAAAAAATATAAGCACCATCTGCCACGGTCTATAGTAGTCATTAGGGGGCTTCTTGCCTTAGTATAATTGGAGGGGTTAGTATTATTACTGGTGTACCTAATCCCGGATAGCTTCCATCCATAAAAAGATGCCGGCCTTTAAAGCTATAGTTTCGTTATAGGTCTGGTAGAGCTTAGCCATAGCATTCTATATCGCAGTAAGGGTTAACTCATTATCCGGGTTAGGTTTATTAATCAAGGCCAAAAGTGGTTCCACCTCGAGCGTGTTAAGGTAGTTGTGCCACCTAGTATGTTCCACCTAGGGGTCTATCTTGAAGACATTTCGGCTGTCTATATAGGTGTTTATTACTCGTTCCTTCTTATTACGGGCAACAAAAACGCCGTGTATGAATGCTAGAAAATCATAGTTGCTGGCTTTAGCAACGTTGTTCGCCTCCATATTAGTTGCGACTATATTAATAGTAAAGAAGCTTAAGCCGTGTCGGCTAGGAAATAGCCTTTAACAGGCGGTTTGCCTCTAGGGATTAGGTATAGTCCGTTTAGTAAGTCGTTTTATAGTATTAGTTAGGCGGCCCTTACACGCGTATTTCTTCTACGAGTGTTAATCCTAGCAGTATATAGCCATTTTCTTCGCACTTCTGCATATATATCGGCAGTTTTCTAGTATAAGTTGGTAGAGGAGCCCGTTATAATATATGTTTAGATAAGGAATAGGTTACTTAAGGGTCTGGAGATTTGGTAACTTATTAGGTTTACGGGCAAGTTGGTCTAGGGCTTAAACAAGGCATACCAGTTCCTAGAGTTTAACTTTGTCCAGCCGGTAGTAGATGCCGCTAAAGTGTTTATGGACTTCGGAAGGCTATACAGCATGTTAACAATTAGGAGCTATATAAACAATAATTTAGTATTCCGGTAGATGGATTAGATTCTCTATATATTTAATAAATATTTAGGTTCTTACATATAGCTATTTAGTATACTTACTATAGATTACAACTTTAGCAAGGGGCATTTTTAGGAAGGCTTCCGAAAATACTCCCTAGGAAGTGTACGTTGCTATTTATAGTGTTTTAGTTTCGGTTCTTAGGGGGAAATATAAAGCGCGTAGCCGAAGCTTGGCCTTAATACGATTCCTTAACGCGATTTCCTATATTAGATACTTTAGTAATACCCAACTACTATAGCTGCATTAATTCTAGCCTTGGGCGTGACGCCTTAAAAGACGCGAACGTTCCTTCTACGTTTACTTCCGGCATTATTTATTAGCACCAACACACCTACAGTATAGGTGCGCGACAGCACCAACCCTAGCCTCTCGTTCTTCGTTGCAAAGTCACCAAAAGATACGTTGTAGTGGATCTGCCAGTCCTATAGGCCTAAAGTACTTCCACAACTTAAACCTCCATAACTTAAACCCGGACTGGTTAATGCAGATAACGCCAATCTGGACTCTTAGCCGCGAAGCAAGGACGACAGCAACTATGGTAGCCCAGTACAGTTTCGGTCTACGGCTAGTATTATAGATAATAGTCCACAGGATACAAGCGATAAGAGTGCCTATTATAGGGGTAAAAGGCCTATATCTAATGCCCCTCTATCTTAACCGCCTACTAGGCGTACTTAGGACTATACGGCTACACCGGACCCGAAGTATATTATAACGGTCGGTAATATAAACAGGCAAAAGGAAAGGGATAGGCGTAGGAGGTTAGAAAATAAGCTTTTGGAGGTATTTATAACTAAGGAAAAGGATAATATACAGGATGCATATATGCGGGAGAACGGAAGGAAGCTTAGCTGGCTAGCCAAATAGGCTAATTATATAGGAATGGGTAGATAAGAGGCGTCGGCGTTAGTCTATAGGGTAAGCGCTATTAATAGTAGTAAAGCTATTAAAAACGTTAAGGCTATACTTACCTACTAGCGAAAAAACAGTACCATAGATTTAAACCGGTAGACTGCTCCCTACTCATCCTCAAATCCTCCCGAATCATTGTCACAGTCCTTAGTTACTTTTACGTCTGGCAGCCAGAATATAAACGCGGCGCTATTAGGCTTCTAAAAGGCTTTCTTTAACATTACTAGTATCGAAGCAACTGGAATACTTTAAGAAATTCTTTATTGCCATTATCTCGCACACCTCTATAATTGCTATTAAAATACAGAAGCGCTTCTAGATCGTACGCGATCAAGTACACGGGGTAAAGGTGTTAGCGACGCGTTTTTAGTTAAGCAGCAGCTCTTTAAGGCACTCTACCTATCTACGGATACGCCTTCTTTATCGCTAGCTAACTCCTCTGCTCCATCTAATAAGCAATAGCGGTACTTTACAAAGTGTCTTTATAAGGGCTACCGATAGTATTGCATGCGGGAGGCACTTAGTTCTGGCATTTTTACTCTTATTCCTACATCTAAAATACCCTATTCTTTTATGGAGAGGCTCTTATCGGGTATATTTAACGTATTTCTTAACCTTATCTAGCGGTTTTACCTAGACGCCATTAAGTTTAGTTGACTGATAAAGGACTTTATACAAAATACATTAGCGGGCCGGCAGCCACCTTATAGTTATCTTCCTATTAAAGATATAAGTAATAATTAACTGTAGGAAATGGATCTTTCCGATATACTCTAGCTATTTAACCGTTATCCTACGCTAGCTATTAAGGATATTTCTTCCTTACCTTTTCCTTAAGTTGGTGGGATTAATTTCTTTTATTATAGTAGTATTAGATATTTTA
>Ga0307515_10010635_pt1 | contig 17595 bp, 3 predicted proteins | sample 17_EM_MG_FD_194513 | JGI IMG/M metagenome (GOLD analysis project Ga0307515, IMG submission 194513) | Populus trichocarpa ectomycorrhiza microbial communities from riparian zone in the Pacific Northwest, United States - 17_EM | ecosystem: Host-associated > Plants > Roots > Unclassified | place...
ATATAACGTCGAGCGGCGCCGCCCTCCGTCTCCTTTCCTTTCTCTAGCTTTAGATCTTCGTTTATAGACTACCAATCGTACAGGCTTGCGCGTCCCTCTTGCCGTGCTCGTGCCTAGATTGACTAAGTCGCTAACACTCTACTATACTACGCGGCCTAGCCCTTAACTACTATTACACTAACCTTAAAAGTAACCCCCTTAGTGTTCCCTTTAATAAGCTATATAAAGCTATATATAACTACTTTAAAGGGCTAGAATATAAGCGTAATATCCTAACCTAATAGAATGCGATTAAGTTACGGACCATAATTAATAAGAATACTAAAAAACTGACTATAGAGTGACTGTAAATTCTTATTAAAGACTATATAATTACAGCACCTATTGTACTAAACGCGTACTTATGCGTTTGGTGTACTAGCTACCTATTTATAAAGCACTAACTAATTAGGGGGAGGGCGCGTTAGTATATAGACTACGTAGTCTACCTTAATAGAATCGACAGTCACCACCATCCAAAAGAGTATACGATACTATACGTATTTCGTGCCCCTGGATATAACTCACCTATATTATTAAGTTAATATAAATACTAATTAGTAAGCGCGCATAGATTAGCAATTACTTAATACCTCCCCTTAAGTAATATATAACAGCAACTACCTATTTAAATCCTAGTACGACCTACTAGAAGGTCGGAAGTTGGGGATTACGGACTATATCACCATCTCTATATACTTATTTAAGTCTTAGTATAATTTACTAGAAGTTTATAAACGCGAATACAGATCTTTATAGAACCTCTTACCCTCCTACGAACTATTACGGACCTATTAATTACCTTTACGGACTATTATAAGACCTCTTAAACTATTACGGACCTGTTAATCGATTTTACGGACCGTTATAAGACCTCCTCTACCCGCTACAAGCTACTACTACCTATTATAGCTTATATAAATATACTACGCTATATAATATAGCAGATATAAGCAAGTAAATTAATGAAGGTTAAAAGAAGTAGAGTTAAGGAGTCGACCTTATGTCTATAGACGGCGTTAACAACTATATTAATTTCAAAATCCTTAAATATAGACACTTTAAGCTCCTAAATAATGATCTATAAGAATAATATAAGGAAGACTTTACGGACTTTACGGAAGCTATTTTTAAGGCTTACAACCTTATAGCTGCCTATAACCTACAGACCCTCTTACATTATTAAGGTGTATGGGTTAAAAAGAATAGGCGAGTTACTATTACACGGTCTCTATATAACACACTACGTAAGGAGGACTAAATGGAATAAACTAAAGAGTAGATCTTAGATTATATTAAAACCAGTAGACTCTTTACCTCTTTTAAACTTAATAGAATCTCCGGTCTTATAGACGACCTATTTAACTAAATTCGTCCTACAGATTAAAGAGATCTTAGAATTAATTTTACGGGCTAAAGTATACCTAGTACTTAAGTTACGGACCGTAATACCCCCGTAAACTAAAATATGGAATAAAACCCTTCCGTCACTTAAGTTATAGATCCGCAAACTACCTAAGTAAAAACTTATAGCAAGGAGCTAGCTAACCTAGCTAAGCTCTATACCAACGAATCTAAGTATAGCGGTAAAAACGATAACTTTAACTTTAAACTAACTATCTTTACGGACCTCTATTAGAAGGCTAATATTCCTAAATAGGAGTTTAGCTAAGCCTACTCTACCATACTGCGCGGCCTAGCCCTTAACCACTATTACACTAACCTCAAAAGTAACCCCCTTGGTGTTCCCTTTAATAAGCTATATAAGGCTATACGCAACTACTTTAAAGGGCCGGAATATAAGCGTGATATCCTTACCTAATAGAATGCGATTAAGTTACGGACCGTAATTAATAAGAATACCAAAAAATTAACTATAGAGTGCCTACAAATCCTTATTAAAGACCTTCGGCACCTATAGTATAGCCTTAATATTAAGCTTTAAACAGATAACTTTCTGTATAACAAACTTATTACGGCTTGCTAGGAAGTAGAGCCCTATAAATATGCCTATTATAAGCCTATAAACACCTTAACTGGCCTTATTAATAATTTATAGTCCTCTATTGCAACGTACAAAGCCTTAAACCCGCTAGGTAGTACTTAAGCCTTTATTACAGACCTATAAAATCTATAAACTAACTTAGATACCTACTTTACGGACCGCCGCTACCGCTAGCAGCACCCGTATCGACTAGGTCCTACCCATAACCCCTATAATAACCCCCGTATAAAAGTATACCCCCGTAGACAAACTAACTAGAGGTGCTTTATATGTAGTAAGGAAGGATGTTAGTCTATAAAGTATACCTAGGAAGAATGCAATAAGTTTAAGAAGAGATTTAACAGATGGATTAACTAGTTTATCTTAGACTATAAAGGAGAGGAAGTAGAAGAGTCTCTTAATAAGTTAATAGAAGCCCTTATAATTAATTTTAACTTAAATACTTAGGAATAGGAGACCTTAGAGACGTTTTTAACTACTTTTAGACCTTTTACGGACAGCTAAGCCTTTAATATTACGACCGTATTAGCCAACCGCTCCTTTACACACTTAATTACACCCGAAAACTGGCCTGTAAGTATACTTGTTAGACCTATTACGGATATTATAGACCGTGAACAGGACCTATTTGTATATATTACTATAGAACGCTATACCCCTAAAGAATTCTACGGCGTTATAATTAATATAGGTGCCTTTAAGAAGTCTACTATAGGTTACGGACAATACCTTATATATAAAACCACTATAAAGGATAATATGGACATTGATACTATGTAAACTGGGGCCGTAAATGTCTAATTTGGTATTAGCTTAACCGCATTAATTAAATCAGTTAAAGTTAAGACTCTAATTGGCCCAGTTAACTTCCATATAGTAAAAGCGGACACCCCTTTTCTACTCTACCTTACGGACATAGACAGACTATAGGTTTACTATAATAATGTTACAGATACCCTAATTGGCCCCGCAACTGCCCTAAGAAGTAAGAATATTACCCTACTAATTACACGACGATTTAGACACCCGTTCCTTATATAGGGAGAGACTCTACAGACCTATATTTAGGAATCTTTTAACTATAACCTATGCTACCTTACTAGTATAGAAATCTACCGCCTATACCGCCGTTTCGGCTACCCGTTAGCCGAAAAGCTATATAGAGTCCTTAAACGTTCTAGATATAACAACGTTAATAGGAAGGCAATTAACTACCTAACTAAATACTGCTCCTTCTGCTAGAAATACGGACGTTCCCTAGGCTAATTTAAGTTTACTCTTTATAAAGACCTTAATTTCAACCACTTAGTGTATATAGATATTATATATATTAACAGCAGCCTAGTATTATATATAATTAACAAGGCAACCCGCTATTAAGCCGCCCGTTAGTTGCAAAATATATCCGTAAAATATACTTAGGACATTTTATAGACCTGCTAGATTAACATATACGTTAGACCCCCTAAGTATATTACCCACGACGCCTATAACGGAACCTTATAGTAGGTACTACGGTGGGCTCATTATTAGGCTAGGTATATAGGTGATGTAAATTAAAGTTAACAACGTAATAATAACTAGTGGAGTGGTTGCTTAATAGATTAACTCTAATTATATTCTGAGAATTATTATAAGGAACTATCTAGGTAGGGACTAAGGGTCCTTAAATACACAACCGTACTCCTATAAAATCCTCCTTGTATATAGTATATATATACTCTATCTACTTTATTACGGATTACGCAGATCCTATAGATTATATAGATTACGTTATATAACCTTAGTTACTATTCCTTATTATATAGCTCTATTGGTTCCATTTTAAACCGTGTTTATATTAACTAACTAGCTTCTTCTAACTCCTCTCTAAGTAGTTGTAACATTGTACTTAAAGCGTCCGTAATACCATCTCCCTTCTTTTTATCTTTATTTTTAAAGATTTCTAATATCTCCAAGTTATTTACTAGAGGTGTAATGTCTGTCTAATTAATTTGGTTAATAATATTATTTATTATGCTTAAAGTTTCTTCTTTTTTAACTGCTTATCGTATTCGCACTATTACTGCAATATTGTCTCTTGGTGAGATTATGCCATCTCCATATTCTTGCTATTTAAAAGAGGGGTTAGTTTATATTGCGTTGGTAAACCTATCTTCGCGATAACTATTCTCTTGCTTAAAGTACACTAAAGCGAATATTTGTTTATCCTGTAACGTTTACTCTATCTCTAATGCTAAATATACGCAACCTATTACTCTTAATAGTCGTCTGATTCCTTAACTAATTTATTTTAGGGTTTTGTGTTTAATCTACTGCTATACGGCTAGATAATAAACTGTCTATTACTCTGGCGGAGTTACGCCGTTCTTATAACGCTAAATAAGAGGCTGCTAAAGCTTAGTAAAGGGCCCTTAATTCTTATCTTACTACGTCCGCTTGGTTAATCTGTCTTAAGAAGGTTTATAAAAAGGTCTATTTTAAGGAGTAGAAACTTATAGAATAGGGTCTATAGGAGCTTAGTAATGAAAGATCGGATTCTCTTCTGGCCGAGAAGGAAATAGATCTAAGTAGCTTGGCAACTGCTCTTTTTAGGTCCCCCTTAGGTGACTTATTCTTTAGCGATCCTTTTTTATTAATACTACCTAACCTAATCTCTTCCAATACTTCTATACCTTTTCTATAGCGTTTTTTAAATTCTTTAATGGTTTCTAGGTAGTCTTATTATAGCCTATCTACTTAACCTTATACTATATTTTATTATTAATGTCCTTATAACTAACAATCTTTAAAACTTGCTATTTGTCTTCCTCCTATCCTCTATATATGTTTACTTTATAGACTAGTGGCTTAATATTCCTGTATACTAGCTCTAGCATTGCAATATACTATATAGGGTAAATCTTTATTTTAGCTAGTAGGTTTAACTTAAATATAACTAGTAAAATCCTTTATTTAATTTCAAAAGGTCCTAATTTAATATAGTCTAACTTCTTGCTTAGTTATTAACTCTTAAAAATTTTGTATAGTAGCTATACTTTATCTCCCTCCTTAAGATCTAGCCCCTTAGATCTCTTAGCATTATAGTACTTTTTTATTCTTTCTTATACCTTTTTTACTAATTCTATAAGGTCTGTATAAAGATTTATTAATATCTTTATTTTTTCTTTAGCTGTACTACTTGTTTTCTTTACTTACTATAGTAATAATAATGTCCTTAGCTTATATCTATAATTTGCCTTAAATAGTAATATGCCTATTCCTTTTTATAGTGTTGCGTTATATATAAACTATATAACTGGTAATAATAATACCTAATTATTCTGCGCGTAATTAATATAATGTCTTAAATACTGTTCTAGTGTCTAATTTAGTCTTTCTGTTTAACCGTCTATCTGCGGATAATATACGGTAGAAGTTGCTGCTCTAACTCCTTGTTCCGCTAAGAATACCTCTTAGAATACTACTATAAATCTTAAATCTCTATCCGATATAATCTTGCCTAGTGCTTTATATCTTATAAACACTTCTTTAATATAGATTCTAGCGACATCTTCTACTAATATTTCTTCTATATATGCTATAAAGTATCCCCACTTCGTAAGCTTATTCACTATTACTAAGATTACGTCATAATTTTGTCCGGTAATAGGATCTCTTAACTTTAGTAATTTAATAATAAAGTCCTATAATATAACCTCCTATAGTCTCTCTGGTATTTTAATAGGTTATAGCCCTCTATACGGCTTATACCTTATTAGTTTATTTCTCTAGCAATTTATATATTCTTTTATAACTTTTTACGCTAAGCCCTAGATTTTATTAATGATGTACTCCTCCTAGAGTCTTAATACTCCTCCTATAGCTCTATTGTGTCCTTAAGTTATTCCCTTATAGAAATCTTCTATAAAGTATTCTACTATACTTCTTGGGATATACTTTGCTTCTCTATATTTGTATAATATTTCTTCTCCTAGATGTTTTAACTGTTCTTCTAGCTGTGCCTTAAAGATCCTTTATGCCTAAAAGCTTTCTAGTGTCTTATAAACTCTATCTAGTTTATTATTTTTTTAAGTTGCTGTAATTTTCGGATAATTGTATCTAATTAATCTATCTATGTCTTTTCGTAATAAAGCCCCTAATGGCTTTTTATTGTTCTATAGTTTAGCTTTTTTACTTAGAGCGTCTGCTTATATATTATCTGTGCCTTTAGTATACTAAATCTTAAAATGGTATTCTATAAGCATCTCTGCCTATCTAACCTATCTTTGGTTAAGTTCCTTTATTATTAGAAATCCTGTTAAGTTCTTATAATCTATTTTAACTATAAATGGTTTTTCTATGCCCTGTAAGAATACTCTCTATTTCTTTAGTACTATAACTATACCTAATAACTCCTTATTGTAAATGTTATAGTTTAACTCTGGTAATGTTATCTTCTGACTATAGTATGCTACTAAGTGCTATCTATTTTAGTATTTCTGCATAAAGCACGCCCTTAGTGTAAAGTCTAATATATCCGTCTTTATAACCGTCTCTAGTCCTAGTTAATAGATTTTAAGAACTGGCTCCTAGGTAAATAACCTTTTAACTTTTTTAAATAATTCCCACTGTTTCTCTCCCTATGCCCATAGTTCTTCTTTCTTTATTAACTACGTAAATAGTTTAATGTCCTTTAACTATTGCGCTATAAACCTTTTATAGTAATTATAAAACCCTAAAAACAATCTTAATTGCGTAATATTCTCTAGTTTTTGCTAATTCACTATAGCCTCGATCTTTTTTGGATCTATACTAAGTTGGCCTAGTTTAATAATAAATTTAATAAAATTGTTTTTTCTAGTAAAGAACTCGCATTTCTTAATTGCTACTGGCATCTGTTCTTCTTATAGTCTCTTTAAGACCTATTTAACGTGTTCTTTATGTTCTTTCTTAGTTATTAAGTAGATAATAATATCGTCGAGATATACTATAATAAATTTATTTAAGTGTTCTCCTAATATATTGTTAATGCGCTTCTAGAACGTTACTAGTACATTTATAAGCCTAAATTGTATAACTAATAGTTTGTATAGTTCTTCCTTTGACCTAAAAGCTGCTTTCTATTTATTGCCTTCCTTAATCCAAATCTGATAATACGCCTATCTTAAATCTATCTTTATAAAGATTTATGCGTTGCCTATTCTATTTTAGATTTCGCTAATTAAGGGTAAAGGATACCTATCCTTTTTAGTAATGCTGTTTAACTGTCTGTAGTTAATGCACAGCCTTAGTTTGCCATTTTTCTTTAGTATAAACAGTACTAAATAACCCGCTGATGACTGCAATAGTCTAATATATCCCTTTTATAGGTTTTTTTTAGATAAACTCTTTTAACGCTTTACCTTCCTCTTTAGTAAGCTTGTAGGTTAGAAAAAACTTTAGACTTATTCCTAGTTCTAACTTAATCTTATAGTCCTATACTATATGTTTTAATAGCTTCTTACTTTCTAGTGACTATAGCTTCTTGCCATATTTATAGTATCTCTTTAGTATATAACTTAAGCCTCGCTTAGTCTCTTTATATATTACTCTAACTTAGTACTATACTAACTTGGTTTATTATCGTATTTTACGTTATTAAGTATCTCTAATATTAACCTGACCTGTAATCTAATTGATCTTTAGATTATATTCCTGTAACTAAGGTATTCCTAATACTACCTTATTATTCCCTAATAGTAATATATTAAAAGACATCTTAATCTATCTCCCTTTAATAGTTAACTAAATAGGTTCTGTTTTAAGATTAATAATGCCTCCTCTATAGGCTATTAGATCTCCTAAAATTGTTACTAATAGGTAAGGGTGCTTCTTTTTTCTATATAGTAATTCTATTCTTTTAACTGCTGCTAGTAAGATATGGTTCCTTATTACTCTACTATCTATTAATGCTTTAAACTGTTAATCTTGCCAATTAACTTGTAAATTTAGGTGTTGTCCTTAAATTCCTTTAAGGGTTTAAGGCTCTACTACTAGTTCCCTTTAGTTTTATAGGCCTCTACTTTTTTTAACTATTAGCTGCTTAATCCTATTTATACTTGGTCTACTTTTAGCTAATACTTAGTTTACTTTTTATTTTTAATATGCTATAGATACGTGTTCTCTAGGTATTCCTACTATTATTATCTATCTAAGTATTTTTCCGTAAGGAATCTTCCTGGTTAAAGTATTAAGTTCCCTTAGCTTTATACTTCTGCCGGGTGCCAACTATATATATACTTAGCGTTTTAATATTTTGCCTTATTTAGTGCCTAATATATTCTTGCCGGGTACTTCCGGTTTTTGTCTTTAGGTGCTCTATATATATTATATATATTATTTACGCACGTAATCTATACTAATGTGTAATATGCTTAATATCTTAGGTTAACTCTTAGCTTATCTTTATCCTTAAGTTTAAACCTTTCCCGTGTTGATCTAAGCGTTATAACTTTACTTATAGGTACTAAGATTTACCTCTCGCTTTTCTAGTCCTCTAATCACTCCTCTAGATCTTTTAACATTATAATTAAGGCTCCTTTAATATAACTTATAGCCTTTTTTATAATTGGGTAGTCTTAGATAACTTTTTTATTTAACTATATATAGAAATCTTCCTATTTGTCATCAGTGTAAGAGATGGATGGATTGAGATTGGATCGGGATCCATTAATCCACTAATCCACGCCTAATCCATTGGTGGCGTGGATATGGATCTAGATCCAAACTTTATCCATTCTTAGGGCACGTACGATACCTTTTTGGATACTACTAGCCATATACCCCCTAAATGACACGCGTATACCCTCCAATTAATACGCATACACCCCCTACCTTATTTAGTTTAGACGCTTCTTTATTAAGTTAGATGCATCCTCATTAAGTTAGAATATCACGTGCGTTTAACTTGTTTATGCTTGCATCGCGAAAATCAAAGTGCGCGCTATGCAAGTTTTATAACTGCAACATCACGATTAAGTCTTAATTTTAGTTATATTATAAGTAGTAGAGTCTTAATTTAGATCGCGCCTAAATTAATTAATTAATTGTGTAGTGCTTTATAAGGCGTCGCGCAAACTAATTTAGGTGCTGCTACCTCTGCTGCCTGCGCCCACGCCCACGCCCGCGCCTACGCCCGCGCCTACGCCTGCGCCCGGTGGGACCTAAATTAACACCTTTACTTTGCATCTAAGAGCCTATAATTATAAAGCATTGCGGCAGTTAGCTAATTAACTTTATAACTAGCTCTATAATTACTAATTACGTTAATAGATCTATTTATAGAGAGCCCTCAGCATTTAAGTAACATACTAGCTATACTTACACTTTTGATTTTCGCAATATAGGTGCAAATAAGTCAAATATATATAATATTCTAACTTAATAAGGAAGCTTCTAAACCAAATAAGGTAGGGGGTATATGCGTATCAATTGGGGGGTGTACGCGTATTATTTAGGGGGTATATAGCTAGCAGTATCCAAAAAGTTATTAAACGTGCCCTAAGAATAGATTAAGTTTAGATTTTAATCCAGATCCGATAGATTTAATAGATTTGGATTTAGATCTAGATCCAATCCATCCATCTCTTACACTAAAAATGGGAAGAAAATAGTAATAAAGATAGTAATAAAAATAGTAATAAACTACGGACTTCTAGCCATACTATTAACGGATTACGCTAAAGTGACCTAGTAAAAGGGCGAACTAATACTACTAATATTGATAAACCAAACCGGGGTAACGGTAATGGATTATTAAGTAACAATAGAGAACTTGGAATTTAGCGTAATTTAGTAGGCAAGACTCTATAAGTGCAATACTATATAAAAGAATAAAGTAGAAATTTAATAAGGAATTGTAGAACACTTATAGAACGCCTAGTGGTCTATCTACGTTCTAAAATCCACGCTTTTATCTCTCTTAGCTTAACCTCTTCCGAGCTCCATACAATTTACAATAATCTCTTAAGTCTCTCAACACAGGTAGGAGATTTTATTCACTATATTACCGATAAAGGACAACTAATATATAATAATAACCCTAGACTCTATAAGTTTCTTTCTAAGCTTAAACACTTACATCCCAAGCAAGTACCAGTTGTATTTAAGGTTAGTAGGCTTATAGATTTATATATTAAAGAGTTAAAGAATAATATCTAGTACATACTCTTTAGCGCTTATTCCATCTATTATAATCTACTAAGTAGGATTATATACCTCTACTAGTGTAATAAAAAAGGGTTAGGAGGAAGTGTAACGGGGCTTCTACTTATAGCCAAATTTATAGGACTTCTCTTATGGGAATTTCTTAAGTTCTTTAAGCCTATAGAATCCATTATATAGGAACTTGTCCGGCATACTAGGTTTATAGGGCTCTTTATATAGAAATAGCTTCTCCTTTATAGTGTTAAAGTCATTTTCATTTTCATATATCTACTATTAGTACTTTCTTAGCACCTGCTTTATACCTACACTTACTAAAATAGTTTTCCAATTACTACCCTTTTCCTTTAAAGAAGCTTCTTAAATTAGGGCTTAAAAAACATATCTACTGATCCCTTTTACAAGTAACTTAAAAATTATCTTACCCTCTATTAATAGTTTTAATACTATATAATTAATTAGATACAGAAGACTATTAGGAGGTATAACTGTTACCATTAATAGAAGTACTTTCTCCATTGCCTCTATCCTTTAGTTCTTAGCTAAAATATAGCTTTCTTTTAATCGCATCTAAGCTTTTTATAATATAATCATAATGCTATTACTCTATATTATAAAGCTTCTAGATTTCCATGCGCAAAGAGTATACAACTGCGATTTATTTAGTAAATATATTAATCCCACTTTTCTATAGTACTTGCCTTTATTATTAAGACTATCTTTATACCCTAATAAGTTAGTTATATCCATTTTAAACGGTATATAGTGGACCTTATAGCTATAGTACTATTTATATAAACGCAGAAAGCAACAAGTTTCATATATTATTTTTTTTAAAAAAAAAAGTAACAGCGTTTCATTTGCCTAAATATAATCTTAGGTTTCCAATTTCTACTTTACTAATCTTTACCCAGTTTTAGACTTCAGCTAAAGTCAGTTTTCCGTTTTAACGTTTCCATAAATTAAGTTTTTAGTTATTAGTTAAGCGAATTAATAGGCAGTTTCCCACAGGGGCTCTTATCATATATAGCTTTTTTTAGCGTATAGGCTTATTCCCTTACAGGCTTATTTCCTACATTAGCAGTCGCGCTAATATATTCGCGCCCCTCATAGGCGCAGAGCCCGCGTAGTCCACTCACCTATACGGGAATTTGTAGTATACGGCTTGTTTTAGCGCATAGACTTCTTTCCCCTACTAGCGTATATCCCGCATAGACTTCTTTCCCCTACTAGCGTATATCCCACATAGACTTCTTTACCCTACTAGCGTATATCCCGCATAGACTTCTTTCCCCTACTAGCGTATATCCCACATTAACTAATAATTACCCAATTACGTAACCTATACGGGCTACAAGCCCACAGACGCCACTTTCCCGGGCGGGATAATTAGGCTTAGGGGCTAGGCTTAGTATTCGCAACCTACCACAAAGCTACCATAAGAGCTTTTTACCCCTACAAAAGCGGAATCAATTATTTAGGGGCTACTCCTCTATTTCTATAATACTAGGAAAATTAACAGTTCCCCACCTTACCCTAATTCCTTAATATAAAAAAATAAAGTCCGTTAAGATAACTTATATTATAATATTTAAATAAGTCTTCTAGCAGTTTAAAGCCCTAACTAATGCATAGTCTAGGGCAAAACTCCAAGTACTCCTCTATAGCAATACCGCTGTATTCTACTAATAGAGGGTATAAGGTTTAACTCTAGTAGATTACCCAGCGTTAAATACTAGCGGGTCTAGAGCATACTAAAGATACCTAGGCTATAGCTTAAGTAATAAAACTAAAAGGTTAGTAAGGGATAAATAGGGGCTACCAGCGCTTCGAGTAAAGACTAATAATATTGTTTTTTATAACTACAGTTTGGTTAAAATATATCCTATTAGCGAGTTTAAAGGTCGCTTTAGCCGGCAAGTAGGATCAAAAGGGAACGCCATTTAATATAATATTAGCGGCTATCTTAGTAGTCTACGCCGTAGCTAAATAAGGTTATATACTACTTATATATCATTATATATTTTAAGCGCCTAAGACTATAAGGTAGGGAAGGGACATACCAACCCTAGATTCTAGCGGCAAATAGGCATAATCTAAGGCATTTAAAACACTAGGGGTAATTAAGCTGTATTACTATAAGGGTTCTAGCCAACTAGAAGCTATAATCAAACACGCCGATTAAGTGATCTATTTTTTAATTTAAGCCTATAAATAAATGCAATATTATTAGAAATTGGTCACTATTAGCTACTACGTATAGCAAAGTTCTATTTAAAATCAACTAAAAACTAAAATTTCTTTGCTTTAGAACCTCCCCATACTTAAGAGTAACTTACGTAGATTAGCTATATTCGTCTTAGATAAGCAAAGATTTCACAAATTTTCCCTTTATCAATACTGTTTGCCTTACTTAAGTCGCAGCCAATATAGATTATACCCAGAGCCTTCCTAAACCTCTTCTCAAACCCAACATATACCGCTATTAGATATATCTCTATATTTATACGCTTAAAGAAGAGCTTATTAGAGATCATATCGCTATTATATCTCTATAAGATAAGTAGTTAAAAACTAAGTTATAGTTTTAGGACTTTTAGCTACAAACTCAGCGTAAACTTAAAATAGTTAATAGGAAGCTTAACGAAAACAATAAAGTTATTAAACGTACAAAACTTACTATAGAGAGACTAGGATAAGTAATAGAGGGAATCACCATAGCATAAGAGTAGAAGAAAGAGGATAATGCTTTAAGAGCCCTTATAAGCCTTAGATTAGCTTTACTAGAGCATCCTCTAGTACCAGAGTTAATAGAAGCAGACAGTTAGACTTTTTTATATCTTTACCAGTTATAAACTAACCTTACATTAAAGTACGATTTTATAGCGGAAAAAAGAGATACTAGAACACTCCCTAGTTATCTAATCCGTAATAGTATTATCCTTAATTCTGGAACTACTATATACGCCATTAACAATCGATCGAGATTTGTTAACGAGCTCTGGCTAAGTAATAACTTCGTATATACCGGAACGGGCCTAGATCTAATTAAGGACTTTAAAACTACTAAGATTATAATTTAAACACTAGACGGAACTAGGAGAATATAGCTTAAAAATGCAGCGTATATATTAAGCTTTTATATAAGCCTAGTCTGTCTTTAAAAGCTTAATAAATATAGAGTCTTTTAGGATAATAAGAACAACTTACTATACTATAGCGATCAATAGATATGCGCCTATTACGGTTAGCATAGTAATTAGTTAACCCTTAAATATTACAAGCTTAACTAAGGGCCCTTAAGGAAGAGCTAATAAAGAAGCTTAAGAAAGGAAGTATTAACCTAAATTAGGTTTACTTACCACCGTTTTACTACTATCTTTATTACCTACTACCCTATAACTTACCACCTATTTCTATTCTTTATACCTTCCTTATATATATATAGAGGCCCTAAAGCTACATTTAATAGATAGAGTTATTAACTTTTTATCTCTTAATCTTACGATTAATAGGAAGAATTAAGGTCAATTAGACGCCTATATCTAGCATAGCTGCGGATAGTTTAATAAAGGCTTTACCGCATTAAAAGAATAAGGCGTTCGTTCGCTAATTAAATCTAATTAATATTAAGGAAAGGATTAAATCTAAGTGACGTTTAATTAAGGAGAGTTCTTAAAGGTATATTTAACTCAACACCAAATTAATATCGCGACTTTTTATACCTTTTTTACAACTCAGAAGGCTCTATGCAGCTTAGATATATATCGACCTATAAAACTTTAGACGTCGCATTAGTCCTTAATTAAACGACTAATATTTAAAGCTCTAACTAATTAACTAAATACGTTATAGATTAGACGAAGCTAACGCCGACTTCTTAATATATATATAGAGGCTCTAGAGCCACGTTTAACATAGCAGAGTTCTTATTCTTAATCTAACCGTTCAACAAATTAGTTTAACGGCCTTAACTATTTTAAATATTAGCTTAAAAATCATTAGCTATTACTCCTAATAGATATTAATTAACAATAAAGCGTATGTCCTAAAGGAGATTTAAAAGGACCCAACTCTTAAAGTACTGCTTATATTTTAGATAAAATTTGCGAATAAACGATTAATCTATAGCTTAGCAGGATACAGATTTAAAGCAATTTTTAAACAACTAGATTCTAAAGTCAACGCAGTAAATATATAATAAATGCTTAAATAAGACGGTAGCAATCTATTAGCGTATCTAATCTTAATTCCTCCTTATACTTTTAGCAGCCACTATAAATAAACCAGCATTTAAGACGCATTATATTATCTAAACATCTACACAAGTTATATAAATCTCCTACTTTCCGTTCGGCAAAACTAGCAAATTTAGTAATGTAGGCCAATCCTAAACCTAGTATAGTAAATATACACTACCATAAGCAAGGTTCCGGGGCAGCTTAACTTAAGTACTATACCACAAATTATCACCCTTAAAGTCCTTATATTGTTACTACAACAGGTTCTAACAGCGGAGAGACTTAGGGCTGCTATTTATCTAATAGCAGCTGCCATCATCAAAAGGTGCTCATATAAGAAGGCGCCTATAACCATCCCCCCCGGTTCCATCACTATTCTACACCTAATAAATTACTAGTAGTAAGTTAGAAGGAGAAGGAATTACTATTCTATAAATAGAAACTACTCCAGAGGAGGCCTTGCCTAGGGTTTACTCTAGTAGGGTAACATAGCTATTTTCTTAATATATCAGCAGTATAGTATCCCCTATTAGTGCAGACAACATAGGACTCCCTAATATTTAGTTATAATTTATTTAAGTTTGTTTATATATAGGGTCTATAGGCAGGAGAGCATTACTATTATAGCCATTAGAAGGTAGGAGATAGGTTATATAGGCGTCTCTATTACTAATAAAGAAAGGCAAGGTACGGAGAACTTAAGATTAATATTAGCAAGGCTAATACTTCTAGCGTATAGTATAGTTTACTATTTCCTTAAGGGAAACTAGGAGATCCTTCTAGGACGCTATAATTATCTAAAATTAATATCCGCTCTACCTAAGTATAAGCAAAACACCAGCGTAAGAGACAGAGAAGGTAGATTAAAGGAGAAACTTAAGGGAGATAGAACATTTTTCGTTTTATTTCTAGTATAAAGGTAGGAGAATATAGTTTTATATTCTTAAATGCTGTAAAATGATGTTTTTAGTAGCAATTTATTCTATATCCGGTATTACTAATCTCAAAAACCTAAAACAGAAAACGGGAAACAGGAAACGGAAACAAGAAGTAAAAAATAAGAAGTGAGAAACGGGAAGAAATAAGAAATAAGAAAATAGACCTTCACCACACATGCAACCTTACCAAAAGGTAGCGCCACACTCTAAAACTTACGCATACCCATCTTACCATCAAAAACAATTATTTTTCCAACTTTTAAGACCTAATTCCTACCGCCTAGCGAGCTAGAGGTGGAACTATTTATCATTTTACCCCTTTATCCCAACAGAAAATTTTCTCTAAGGGTGGTCCTAGCTTATAAGCGAGGCACGGATAGGAACACTAAAACCACTACCACTACTACCAATCCTAATACTAATAGGGGCTAGTCTTTCTACTCCCTTTTAGCTTAATCTCCCCAGAAATCTTCTAGTAGGATTAGTAAGGAGAAAGGGTATAAGGGTAGAAAAAACTAGGAAACCCCCCTATAAGATACCAAAGTCTAATAGGCATAAAAAAAAACCTCCTATAGAAATAAGTGATAATAAGTCTACGACTATATTTACTTTTACTGCCCCTTCTCCTTCTCCTAGCCTATTTAGAACAGGAGAAAAAAGAGGACATCCTCAGTCTTCTACTAAAAAAGAAAACCAAAAACCTGCAAAAAAGACAACAAAATTAATAACTTTTACGGCTAGTATACCTAATATATCTTTCCCTCCCCTTTCTTCTAAACAACACCTATAAAAGGCCTTAGAAAGCCTAATACAGGCCTATAAAGGGCTAGAAGAAGAAGAAAAAGAAAAAGAAAAAGAACAAGTCAAACAGCTAGAGGACTATACACGGAGTATTCTAGCAAGAGAAAATCCCTTTATAAAAGGAAAAGAAAAGGCAAAAGATATCCTACAAGGATTAGTTGAAGAAGTAAGAGCTCTCCATAAGGAAGTAGCTCCTACTAAAAAAACCTACGCAGAGAGACTAAAGAAAAACCTCCCTTCCTCATCCCCCCTGCCCTTCTTACCAATACCATCTCCTACTCCTACTTCTACTAGAAGTAAGAAAAAGCAGCTATAAAAAAGGAAGCTAGTCCTTATTATAGACCAAAAGGACTAACCTCTAGATACCTTCTCTATACAAAACAAAGTCAATCAACTATTTGCATTAAAACTGCAAGTAGAAAAACCTATTTTAGCATCCATAGCTAGAACTAAAGGAAAACAAAATATTCTTCTTATAACTACGGAAGAGTATAATGCGGATTTCCTAGTTAAATATAAGGAAATCTAGCATAATTGCTTTACTTTTCAAAGAGAACAAAAACTAGAACCATGGGTTCAAATTATAGCCCATAGGGTTCCTACCCTACCTTTCCTAGAAGAAAGAGGCTCTAAGCTTCTAAAAGAAGAAATTAAGACCTTTAATCCTATAAGGATACAAGGACTACCTAGATAGATCTTATTTAGTATAAAAAGACACGATCTATAGACCAGATTCGGCTCTATAGTTTTTACTATAGAAAACGAAGAAAAAAGACAAGAAATCCTTAAGCAAAAAAAGATATCAATTACAGGTACAGCTACTAAGGTAATAAAATACCTCGAAGTCTCTCCTACTACGCAGTGTACGAGCTGCCAAAAATTTGGCCATATAGGAGACAGGTGCTCTACTAGGGCCTACAGATACTGTGCGGCTGCACATTTATCTAAAGACCATTTCTGTTCTACCTATATAATAACAGGCAAGCCTTACCAGCATACCACCCCTCTTTACATTAATTGTAAAGAAAAACACTTTGCTAATAGTAAAGACTACAAGACTCTTAAAGCTGCTAAACTAGTACGCGAAGAAGATTCTATGGAAGAATAAAAATAGATAGGATTTTAGAAGGAGGCAACTCTTACTAGGCTCTTAAAATAATATTAGAGAGCAAAAGAATAGAAATAAATTACAAAAGGACAGGGACAGGGGTTAGGATTTCTTATAGTTTTTCTTACCATTTTCTCATTCCCTAGTAGTTATAGTATCTTAGTATTTTACTAGGAAACTATAAACTCCTAATTTAGGGGTTTATAAACTACTAGGACATAGCTACTAGTATATATTAAGCTGCCTAGAAAGGATTTATGTATATAGAACTATAGCGCC
>Ga0307515_10010636_pt1 | contig 17592 bp, 9 predicted proteins | sample 17_EM_MG_FD_194513 | JGI IMG/M metagenome (GOLD analysis project Ga0307515, IMG submission 194513) | Populus trichocarpa ectomycorrhiza microbial communities from riparian zone in the Pacific Northwest, United States - 17_EM | ecosystem: Host-associated > Plants > Roots > Unclassified | place...
TTTACTATTAAAAGTATTTAAGGGTCCTACGGCTGCTTTACTAGCTGCTGTGTTTCTTAGCATAGTGGTAAGGGTATTAGGTAATTTCTAGTGTTTGTTTATGTTGGAATTACCGGGGGGGGGGGTTTTGGTTTTAATCGTTTTCTTCTTTTTCTTTTCTACTTCTATAGGTGGAATTTGGTAGACCTCCTAAGCTCGCTTAGCTTACGTAATTAACCCAATTGGTTATAAGTAACTGTGTCTACTGTATTACAGAACCTTATTCAGATACTGGCAACAACTAGGAAATAAGAGAAATGGATACTAGTAGATGAGTCCGTAGTCTCTATCCCTCTCCCTTTGCAAATTTAGTCCAAAACGCCTCTGCCTTGGGGTCGCTATAATAACTAGGACAGGATTCTATGTTAAGGTAGAAGTTTGAAGCTCCAAACCTCGCTGTAAAGGTATCCCCTTAGTTATCGTCGTTGTCGTTATCGTTATCGGTATCGCCGTTGCTGCCCTTAAAATCGGAGATATATTAACGTATTCTTCGGTCCCTTTCGTCCTTTATACGGTTTATAGACCAATATCCGGATTTACTGCATATAAAGCACTTTTTACCCTTATTGCGGTATTAACGGTTAGGGGGGTAATATCGTTAGTTAGGGGAGTGGTATTGTTGGTTAGTATAGAACGATTTAATCTCTGGTTCTTGTTTACCGTACGTCGCGATTAAGGATTTAATGTCGCTAATAAGGCTAGCAAGGGTAGTAGCGGGTTGAAAGCAGGCTGGTTTGTAAGCTGGTACGTCTTAGCACGCAGTAAGGAGCTTATTGTAGAATGTCGTGTTATTTTAAAGGTCCTTTACTAACCCGCGTTGTAGCTGCCACATCTCGTTAATTAATACCTAAAATGCTTGGCCTGTATCAAGTCCTTTTTAAGCAGTAACTTATTTAAGCGTAATTGCATTCCATTTTGATAGGATGTCGCGTTTATATTCGTCGCCTTCGAAGTATAATTTAAGGCCTATGCATACATTCTCGAGAAGGGTAAGATCTTTAAGGTGGGTGAAGTAGTATTTAAGAGCAAGGCCGCGGAGTATAGTAGGAATAGTAATAACGTACGCTTGCTTAGGGACGCCGGCTTAGAGGCAGTAGTTTTAGAAGATCTTAAACTTAAAATCGAAGTTATCTTGTTTGCTAGAGTATTTAACTTTATCCGTATAGAGCTTAGCTAAGTTGGTGATCTCTCTTCCGAAGCTTCCTTATAGGGCGAGCTGGTCTATAGCTTGGGTAATTTATGCTGAAGTCGGGGGGGTAGTTGCTGGGGTTGGCTGAATAATTTGAACAGGGGCAGTCGATAGTGATGGTAGAGCTAGGGTAGGGTCGTCGGTAGGGTCGTCGGTAGGGCCGTCGGTAGGGTCGTTAGTAGGGCCGTCAGTAGGGCCGTCGGTAGGGCCGTCGGTAGGCCATTTTGAGGGAGTTGGTTCGTGGATAGCTCCTAGAAGGCCGTCTGCAATTAACTTCCTTACCTCCTTCCGTATGTATACCCTATTTTTATAAAGGTAATCCCTAATCTCCTTTAATTGATCCTTGCCAAGGTCATTAAGTATATCCTTTGTAAATAACTCGAAATTGTCAACAAAGCTCTCCTATAAGTTAAATCCCTTCCATCCCTTCTTCTTATATATTAATAAACGCCAATTAACGAATGCCTTAACTTCCTTAATATTGGTTACGGTCGCGTCAATTCCAGTCTCCTATTTTTTGGTATCTATCGCGGAGGTAGATTTTTCGGTATCTATCGCGGAGGTAGGTTTTTCGGTATTTATCGCGGAGGTAGCTATCTTTTGGTTCCGCAGTTAATTCGACAGTTGGACTAGAAGCGTAAAAATAACTATAAACTAATCGTTCTAAAGGCGTAATGGACGTAGGTTAGAAGCGCGAGGAACCTTATAAACTGGCCTTTAGGCTTAGCAAGCAATACCTTAATTCTTAGCCTTTAATAAGAGGTCTAGAGAATTAGACAGTACCTCTCTTCGTTATACCTTACTAATCTATACGGCACTAATCAGTGTTGGAATTACGGGGGGGGGGTTTTGGTTTTAATCGTTTTCTTCTTTTTCTTTTCTACTTCTATAGGTGGAATTTGGTAGACCTCCTAAGCTCGCTTAGCTTACGTGATTAACCTAATTAGTTATAAGTAACTGTGTCTACTGTATTACAGAACCTTATTTAGACAGTTTATTTTTTAGGGGTTTTAGTCTATATATATCCTTTCTTAGGGTTCGTGTTATATATATCCTTTTGGTTCTATCCTGTCCTAATAATATTCTTGGGGTTCTATTCTATGTCCTTATCCTATTTATAGTCTGTAGATATATTTAAGTTCCTTTTTAGAAAGAAAGAGTAGTATAAGCTTTAGATAATGTTAGTAACTTAGTTAATTAAGGTATAAGTATAATAAGAAGGACGCGCAAGCCTATATAATTAGATTATCTATAAACGAGGATCTAAAGCTAAAGAAAGGAAAGGAGAAGAATAGTAGCGCTGTGTAAAGTTTTATGCGGTCCTCTAGTTACGTGAGCTTACGTAACTCGGCGTCTACTATAACGTCTACCACAATCCACCGTTTTCTACTAGCGCCGTAATACCTAAATATATTTAGAACCTAATTAGATTATATTTAGAACTAATTATATTAAAATATTGCTAACGTTTATTACTTATTTCTTATCTGTATATAGGCTACTATAGAAATATATTTAGAGTACTTCCGAAAAGTATTACTAGCAAATAATAAATATAATACTGCGTATTTAATATCTCTTATTTAACTAGGCAATATAGGTGTCGATATAATAGAGAAATATAGAGTTATTAAATTAAATCTTTATAGGAGGGTAGACTGTGGTAAGAAAAAATATAACCTGCTTAGAACGCATTCTAGTTACGTTTATAATATATTTATAATATATTCCTAGGAATTAACTACCCCTAGGGACCAGGGAAACTTATCTATTAGGACTATAAGGTTAATTTTTACGTTTTTATTTTAAACAACTTAGAAGAGACTCCTTATATTTATTTTACCTCGTATAGGGTATATAGTTATATACCACCCCCCCTAAATAAGCCGCCTCTAAAGATACTAAATAAGGTAATTAAGTTGGTTTATTAAATATATAATTTAGATTTTACTTTTAGTAAATATATTCTAAACTAATTATAAATAAATACCTAATGCCTTTATAGGAAAGTTTCTTTAAAGTCCTGCCCTTAAATAGTTTTATATATAGTATAGAAAGGCTTCTTTAGTACAGATCTACGCAAGCTTTGCTATTATAGATTATATTACTATCAGGTAAAACCTAAGTAGATAGTTATATAGCTGTAAGGTATAGGCGACCTTAGGGCGACTTAGGGGTGACTTGCCTATAAGGCACGTGCCCTATACATGCCTAGGGAAAACCCTTCCTACCTTATATATAGACTCCTCCTTTTCCCTTAAGGATTCGTCTGTCTATATAATATACCCTATTGTTCTATTATTGAGCTCCCTATCTATATTCTTACCTTATATTTAAATCCTTACCAATCCCCTTAGGAGGATAGCTGGTTTAATTTTTCCACAATGCCTCTAAAAAGAAAACCGACGCCTGCACCTAACGGTAATACGCTAACAATATGACTGCCAAACGCCTTAGGATCTAGTGTAGACGAAACCGCTAGAAATATACTAACGTGGGTTACAGAGTTATGACGGCCATAGGGTTATAACGGTCGGCTACTACCGCCTTCCTAACTAGGCTCACGGAACACCAAAATACTGCCGAATGCCCAATTGTAGGAAAAACACTTGTAAAAAGCATCGTACGGTATTATACTATTACTAAGGTTTTATAAAGCTTTATTTTTATATAATAGAGGCTCTATATTAAAAAAATTTGGTGTTTTTAGTACTAATTGCTACTCACTTAACACCATATCGTCGCCTATATTAATATCCTTATCTATATCCGACACCTCATCGTTGCTTGATCCGCTTATCTCGTCGTCTATTTTATCTACTTCCTTATCATCCACTTCCTTATCTGCCTGTGTAGACTGCTAAGAGGCCTCCTTTGCCTTCTTTGTAGCGTCTTGTAAAGCCTTAGAGCGAGCTATAGCATCTAAAGCTATTACGAAAGAATCCTCCCATTGCTTCTATAGTATTGCTAAGGCTTCTGCTTTAGATTTCGCCTCCTCTACTACTTAAGCAGCTGCTATATAAGCTTCTATAGTCTTCTTTTTATTTGCTATATTGCCTGTAGTTACTAACGCCTTCTGCGCTCTTTTTGCTGCCCGATCTGCCCCTCCTAGATCCTTTTTATGTTGATCTGCAGCCTTCTTAGCCTTTGTAGTAGTAGCCCGAGCCTCCTTCCTTTCTTAAACTTGTGCCTTAGCAATTGTAGCTATCTCTTTTCTTTCCTTTCTAAGCCGCGTTCTAGTATTCTTGGCCCTCTGCTTAGCCTCCTCTGTAGCCTCCCTAGCATCAAGAAGTGCTTTAGCCCATTCGGTAGTAAGGACTAATTTGGTAGAAAGCACTACCCGCTTCTTTTTCTTCTTAGCTCTCCTATCTGTAGCACCGTTGCGAAGCTCTGTGTTTTCTAGCCGCAGTATTTCTATACCTTTATCTATTAAATCTATATGGCTTATAAGCTTCCTAACAACAATACTAATTGCTTTGGGAGTGGTATCTAAATAACGGATTGTATGGCTGTACCGAGCTTGATTAGAGTGGATTTTCGGAGTCTTTAGATGTAGAGGTGAGGATAAAAGCGTTGGCTCGTTTGGATGCTTAGGTGTATATAGTCGTGCAGAGGAGGGTTATCCTGTAAGGCGTTGGAGGACTTAATTGGGGTTAAAAGGAAGAAGGCCTGCAGCTTTAAATGCACTGTTGATTAGTTTAGGTATATATATTTAAGCCCTGATCTTACCTAAGATCTATAGAAAGTAATCTCTATTAATACCAGTAATACCACGAGCTGCGTATTTATTAACTTCGGCTGAATATAGGCGCTTAACTACTAAAAAGATAACAAGATCTAGAGGCTGTAGGAAGTGGGTTAAGTAAGGTGGAAGATATATAGGAATAATCTTATGCTTCTAGCAGAACTCTATAAACTTAATATTAGTATAAGAGCTGTGCCCATCTATAATAAGCAATCGGTAGCTATGGTATTTAACGTTTGGGGTATTAATTTTAGAGGCCTCCCATGCCTCTGTTCGCCGAGTATGACGCTTAAAATGTTAAAGCCACTTAAGGCCCATTTCTTTATTTAACTAGCCATTCTCCGTTATTCTAATTGAGCACTCGCCTACAGCTTCCTTTGCTGTTTCCCATAGTAAATCTGTATGCTGCTTCCCTTTAAAAATGATAAACGGTGGAATTATCTGCCCATGCATGCCAATTGAGTCGATTTGGGTAACCCACTCCCTATTACCGTTAATTGTTTTAAAGTTAATAATTCTGCCTCTTAATATAACTACTTTTACAGTAAAAGCTAGTCCTATTGCATAGCCCGTCTTATCTATATTCTACCTATCAAATTCGCTAATATTATATTAAGTAATAGCGTTGGTGTAGTTGGCAAAGAATCTCTAAATAAGGCCAGGATTGTTATTTGCAAGAGCTCGTTCTTAATTAATTAAACGCACATAGTAGCAACGAAGCTTATCCTGCCGTTTTAGGAAGTTGTATACCCAATTTATACCAAGAGGGTCGATATGGATGTATTGAGGAAGGTTGACGTACTCTCGGTGGAGAACTACTATGGCAATTGATCGAATGGTATGCTGCCGACATGGAAATCCAGCGTTTGCAAGATATATAAGGTATTAAACGATTGCATTTTTGCTAGCAACGGTAATACGGTTCTGGTTGGTATGGGCGACTTTGTGGGGCTGTTGCTTTCCATTAAGACGGTGTCAAAATGTCTGTGGATCTACCCCATGGGCCTTTACGCAAGTTTCGCGGTTTTTGTAGAGCCTAGAATTCCAGGCAATAATAGCGCTCTATATGTTCTCTTTCCTACTAGGTTATAGGGGCCAGCGGGGCATTGTGGTGTTGGTAAAAGATTTTTTAATTTGGTTGCAAGCATTTAGGATAAGTTGAAGTTGGTACTATTTTGATTTTGGAACCGGCAATATGCTATATTAGGAAGGCGGTAGTAGCCGACCGTTATAACCCTATAGCCGTCATAACTCTGTGACCTACGTTAGCAGAATCTAAGCCACCTTCTAAACCTTAAAATAATCAGCCACCTGTAAACGCTGGAGACTAGTTTAACTTATATACCTGGGCTTAATAGGAGCTTAGTAAGATTACTAGTGTCCTACTAAATACTGCTAACACAAAGGAGCTAGATAAGCTAGCTAAGAAAATAGCCAACTTATAGAGCATTATTAATTCGATAAAGCCCTCCCGTTGCCTTTTTAGTAAAGAGTATAAGTTACGTAGCAAACATATACGCTGAACAAATCTCAATACCCTAGTCAAGAAGTCACTACCTAATATTAGCGGTACTACTTAACAGCATTTCGACCGCTGGATTGCCGCAGTTAAGAACCAATTTAAGGTTAATAACGCTGACTATAACTATAAGCGACGCACGCGTTAGGCCATTAAAGGTCTTATAAAAGAGAAGACAATTGCCTAACTAGTTTATCGCCGGCTAGGCACTAAAGACAAAGGTCCTTTACTATAGGATAAGTTTAAGACTATAGTCTAAGACCAGATCAGGAACCCTATAGTAAGACGCTTTAATAACGCTACTATATACTATACAGCTATTATAAAAGAGAACTAGAGGTTTAACGTCTTCCTAGCCCGTATGCGTAGCTTAGAGGACCTCTTCTTATATACCCTTTTTGTCAATCCTAAGTAATAGGTAGACTTTTGGTTCTTATATCTCCCAGCCTACCTATAAGCAGAGCTTTTCCGCTAGAACTTCGCCTAACGGGTAAGAACCGCTAAGGACCTCTTTAATGAAATCCGCTGTGTAGAGTAATTGCTTAATACTATAAAGCTTGCGGAAGACCGCGTAAGTAGCAGTGGCAAATTATCGCGTATAAAGCGCGGTCGCAGTATAGGCTTTATAGAGTTAAGTTTAGAGAACAGAACCCAAAAAGGGCGACGCTTTAAGTAAACGTCTAGGGAGAATACCTAAAAGCCAAATGGCTTAGGGGACCCCCTAAATGCCGGTGCTACGCATATAAGTTAAAAGAGACCCGTAGGTAACCACCGCAAAGAATACTGGAAGTAAGCTAGTAAAGATAAGTTAGGCCAGCTTTTAGAAAACCTAAAGCCCTAGTAGCGTATCTCTCTTAACTACAACTAGGGCCTAATATAGAGGGAGAGAAGAAACGCATTATAGTATATGTTGCGATAAATACGCCCTAGGGTAAAGTCCGCCTATATTACTTATATAATAATAGGTGCCAAATTAACCTTATTAACTAAGACGTTATCTATAGGTTTAACCTACCTATAAGCTACGCGTTACGTTTACATAAACCTATTATATATTTCCTTAATAGCAACCAGATAACAATCTAGAATACTTATAATCTAATAGTTACTACTAGCGACTTCTAGGGTACCCCTCGCACTATTAGCCCCCAGACCTTTTAGGGTAGCTTATTTAATAGTTACAATATAGTTCTTAGATGGGATTAGCTCGCGAAAGTAGATCTATTAATTAGCTTTTAATCTAGATAATTTGTCTAGGGTACTTCGGACCCTAAACGCCTCTAGATAGTCACCCTTAATACACTCCTAGTAGACATTAAGGCTGGCGAAACAGTCTATTCGCTATGGCTAGAAGATTCCTTCTTTATGCCGGTTATAAATATAATAGAGGACCTATTGTCACTGGTAGTAAGTACCTGTGTAGACCCTCTAGACGTAGAGATACCGGTCGCGAATATAATAGAGGACCTGCCATTACTAGTAGCAAGTACCTATGGAGACCCTCTAGTGCTAGCGCAGATTACCTTAACTTAGGGGGGAGGTAATTAAAAACCCGAAACTATTAAGTATACGGCAGCAGAGCTATATGCACTCTTAGTACAAGTATACTTATAAAACGCATATCGGCCGCACCCTTCTCTTTACTGGCTTCCGGAAGCATACTACTACGTAATAGTCACCTTGACCTCTATAGACCCCGGCCTACCAGATATATATAAAGAGGAAATCAATATCTTCTCTAATAAGCTAGCAAGTATACTACCTTAGAACTTTAAGTATAACTATATAATCGACTTAGAAGAAGGCAAGACGCCACTATAGATGCCTATCTATAACCTCTTATAAAAAGAGTTGCAGATCTTACGGGAGTACCTAAAGAGTGCTCTTAAGAAGGGCTAGATTAGGCCTAGCAAGTCGCCTACTAGAGCACCCATCCTCTTTATACCAAAAGCAGAAGGTATAATGCGGCTATATATTAACTATAGACGCCTAAACAAGATTATAATTAAAAACTAATATTCCCTACCGCTGGTTGGCAAACTCTTCAATAGGCTTAGCTATATAAAGATATTCACAAAGCTAGATCTTTATAATACGTACTATAGGATTTATATTAAAAAGGGAAATAAATGGAAGACCGCATTTAAGATACGCTATGGTCACTTTAAGTACCTAGTAATGCCCTTTAGTCTTACTAATACCCCTATAACTTTCTAGAGCTATATTTAAAAAGCTCTAGGGACCCTAGTAGATACCATCTACGTAGTTTACCTAGATGATATTTTTATCTACTTAAATAATAAGGATAAGCACGTTGAGCATATTAAGCAGGTACTGCAACAGCTTTGTACTTAGGGCCTATACGCTAAACTATCAAAATGCATCTTTTATACTAAGAATATTAAGTTCCTAGGCTTTATCGTTATATCTAATAGTATTGTAATAGATCCTGCCCGCGTAAAAGCTATTAAGGAATAGCCTAAGCCTAAGTCCTATAGGGACATCTAGGTTTTCCTTAGCTTTACTAACTTCTATAGGCGATTTATCTAAAACTACTTGGATACTATATACTCCCTATATATACATCTTATACGGGCACATCGCGACCCGACGTTAAATAGGGAGAAGAAGAAGCAAAAGCGCAAGAAAGGGCCTACTAAATAGTATTAACCCTAGTCCTAGCCTAATGACGCTTAGTAGGCGTTTTATAAGCTACGCGCTGCGTTTACATAGGCTCCTTTACTTTACCACTTTAACCCTAATCTACCCCTAATGGTAATTACTAACGCTTTTAATTATACCTATAGCGGTATACTTCTACAGCCTTTTAGGTAGGGAGATTAACTCCACTAGCACCTAATTACTTATTACAGTTAGAAGCTTACTAGCCCAAAAATGCGGTATAATACGCATAATAAAGAACTACTCGCTATAGTGCAATGCTTTAAGACGTAGCGCCACTACCTTAAGCACGCCGCATATATAACGCGCGTACTCTATAATTACAACAATCTTAGGTACTTTATAACTATAAAGAGCTTATCTGCTTACTAGGCCTAGTACGCTAAGGAACTAGCTAAGTTTAATTTTAAGATTAAATATAAGCCAGGTAAAGCAAATCCTGCTAATACACTATCCTAGCGCCCGGATTATGCTAAAGGCTTTAAAGATGGCAGTAAAAAGACAGTCCTTAATACCATACTACCTATATTATAGCAAAAGTTGCGGGTTATAGGCCTTGTGGGCGGCCCTAGTACTACTATACCAAACTAGCAAGTAGCATGCGTGTAGTATATAAGCGACCCTTGTAAATATGGCGCCGGCAAACTAAGGTGTCCTGCTATTCTCTTTAAGACCTCTTTAACTAGCCTAATGGTGTTTAACCCTAGGGAAGATCCCTTAGCCTAGGTAACGGTCCCCTATAATAACCCGGCAAGTCACCTGCGTATTATATGTTACTTCGCTAGTACCAACTTTGCGCAGAGTCTTATGCCACGGCAAAAGGTAGTAGTAGCTACTTTAGCCGAAACGGCGTTTACGGAACACCCCCCTAAGTTACTAGTTAATTTTATTTATAGAATATAAGAAAGGGACGCCTTTATACACTTTATATATAATTAGTTAACCTAGGAATGGGTTCCTACTAGTAATAAGAACTATAACCTTAATAATTAAGGACTCTTAAGGTAAAATAATAAGGTCTAGGTGCTAAATTGTATACTACTATAATAGGAGATCCTTAAGCGGAATCATAACGATCCTATGGGTAGCCACTATAGATTTAACCATACCTACAAGGTAATCGCGCAGAAGTACGCTTAGATTAGCCTTACTAAAGATCTCTATAAATACCTAGATAATTATAATACCTACTAACGCTATAAATCGCGCCGTTATAAACCTTATAGCGAGCTGCAGCCTTTTTAGGTCCCCACTCGAGCCTAGCAATATTATTTACTTAACTTTATTATGGATCTCCCTAAGTCTAAGACTCCTAATAGCATAGAGTACAACTCCGTCCTTATCCTTATAGACTATTTTATAAAGCTAGTGCGCTACTATCTAGTATATAAGACAATTAATGCTACGCAACTTATAAAACTCTTATTTAGAGTCTTTGCGCAAATAGGGCCTCTAGATAATATTATCTCTAATAGGGGTAGCGTATTTATAAGCAAATACTAGAGTACTATATACTACCACCTACGCGTTTAATGTAAGCTTAGTACCGCATTTTACCTGCAAATAGATAGTTAGACAAAACGCCAGAACTAGGAGCTTAAGGCATACCTATATATATTTATAAACTAGGAATAGTCTAATTAGGCCTCCCTACTTAATAAAGTAGCCTTTGCCTATAACTCTAAGGTCTATACTATAACAAAGTGTTCCCCTATTAAGCTTGCCTATGGCTAGCTACTAAACGTCCTAAATAGAGTCCTGGATAGCGTTTAAGACGCCTAGTAAGGTAGGGAGGGGTCTAAGTCAACAAATATTAAACTTGTAGAGACGTATTTATAGCGCCTACGCCTTATACGTAAGGCAGCGGCAGCGTTAATAATATACGCCTAACAGCTTTAGGTAAAATACTATAATCGTCACTATCTGGCTAAGCATTTCGCCGTTAGTAAATAAGTCCTACTCTTTTCTAAGAATATCCGCACGAAACGTCCCTATAAAAAGCTTAACAGTAAGTTTATAGAACTATTCTAGATCCTAAAGCGCGTAGGGCAGTAAGTATATAAGCTAGAGCTTCTACCTACTATAGTATGGCTTTACCCGGTCTTTTATATCTCCTTACTAGAGCCTTATAAGTCACGCCCTAGGTTTTAACCCCTAGTAGTAGAAGAGCTTAAGAAAGGCAGCTAAGAAGTAAAAGCAATTATCGCCTACTAGGATCGTGCTGGACAACCACAGTACCTTATTAAATGGCTAGGATGGCCAAATAAGTATAATAAATAGAAATATAAGACAGAACTTAAGAATTGTTAACAACTACTAAATAAGTACTGTAAGCGGAACACCCTAGCCTTATAGCTAAAGCGTAGGCAAAAAGCAAGCGCCGCTATTAAGATATAACCTGCATAAAAGCGGAGCAGAGGACGTCCTAAGGGATTAAAGAACAAGTTAACGCTTATAGTAAGAACTGCGGCATATATATAGGGTGAAGCGTAATTTATCAATATCCTATATAAGCCACACTTTAATGCAACCTAGCTATGCCGGCAACTTATAGGCGAAGCTACGGCGCTAACAATAAAGCTTAATTTAGAAAGCACCCTTTATAGACCTAGTCCGTCACTCCATACCAGCTTAGTAGATTATTATATTAAAGAACAGGCCTACTTAACCAGGGTTTAAGACCTACTAGTAACCTACTAGCAGTAACCTATACTAATAACTTATATACTATTCCACGTATATACTATATAGATAACGCGCAAGGCTAAAGCATAGGTTAGCAGCGGATTTAACGGGCATATAGCCTTACTATCTATAAATCTAGCTATATATAAGTAACCTATAACCTACCCATAAAGTATATACGGCGCTACGCCAGTATAGCATAAGGCTAAAGCAGGGTTAGCGGCGGATTTAATAGGCATATAGCCTTACCGTCTATAAATCTAGCTGCATGTAAATAACCTATAACCTACCTATAAGGTACTAGCGACCTACCTATACAAGCAAGCTTTAGAATATTTCTAGTCTACCAAATTTAGGCGATGGTATTAAGCTTTACGGGCTCTACCTATTAAATAGACTAATTATGATTTTCTATACCGGGTATATAAAATCACTACTGGCTCGGTTAAATGCGGGGGAGTCTTAGCAAGGCAAATCTGACCAATTAGACAACTTTAACCGCCGGTCAAAGTTCCTTAATATTTTCGCGCCGCGCATGTATACCACCTATCCCTCTATACGCAAAATCAAGACGCTCTTTCCCCTCTAAATTTTTTCCTTATTAAGGTTTTTTATGGGGTTTTATTAAGGCTTAAGTATATAAAGGATCAGGGACAATCCTTTTAAAGGGGGGGGCATTATTAGGTAAAACCTAAGTAGATAGTTATATAGCCGCAAGGTATAGGCGACCCTAGGGTAACTTAGGGGTGACTCGCCTGTAAGGCACGTGCCCTACACGTGCCTAGAAAAAACCCTTCCTACCTTATACATAGACTCCTCCTTTTCCCTTAAGGATTTGTCTGTCTATATAATATACCCTATTGTTCTATCATTAAGCTCCCTATCCATATCCTCACCTCATAATTACTAGAATAATTTAAAAAGAGAAGCTTACTCTATACCTAGAAGGAAAAGGACTAGTAGGGGTAGTATATAAGTTTAATTAAAAGTATTAAAATCCTAAAACGGTAATAAATATATTATAAATACGTTCTAATTGGCTTACTAATACATTATAGGCTTATATTTAACAGATCTATAATAATTAAAATGGGTGTTATGGGACACCCCTATAATACCTTATATATATCCACCTGTTTCCACCAACGCAGTAAGAAGAGACCGACTATGACGAGACGGCAATCTATTGGCAATCTATAGCAATCTAACGGCAATCTACGGCAATTTAACGGCAATCTACTGCATTCTGCTATATTCTGCTAAGTCTACTAAATCCTGCCAAGTTCTGCTAGGACCGCTACTTAAATCCTATTCTACTCTGTGTATATATTAACTAAGCAACTAAATTTATAATATATATCCTTTCTTCCCGTTTCCTTACCTTCTCTATTTATATAATGTCTTAACCTTATTATATAGTTTATATACATAGCTTAATAATATCTACTTTGTTATATATTATTGTCGCTTATACTTACTCCGTAATACTATATTGCGTTAACCGTATATACTACCCTCCAAAATGCAGAACGACCCTAAAGCCCCTATAACAGCCGTTGGTATTATATCCGCACTCTAAAAACAATTAGTAGAGATATAGAAGTCCTTTATAGATGCCCTTGTATAGAACTAAGCCACCTTAGCTTAATAATAAGCTAAATAAGAAGCATAATACTAGCAAATAATTAAGGACCTCTAAGAAGAGATCCGTACCCTTAAGATGCCTATACTAGGGCCCTAAGACTAAATGCTATCTTTGGAGACGAACACGTGGGATAAGAGTCCTAAACCTATAGTAGCTACTTACCCTAAACCAACTACTGCACCGCAATAATCTAAACAACTACTAAACCCTCTAATATTTACTAGTAAATAATAAGAACTCCAATTATTCCTAAGCCAGCTTAAAAATAAGCTAACTAGTAATGCTAACTGCTATCTAACTAAAGCCAACCAACTCTGCTACGCCCTAAGTCGACTAAGAGGAGACGCAGCTAACCTTATTAAACCCCTTTAACCAAACTTAGTACAAAGTCTAGTTATACTCCTTAAAGCTACGTATAGTAACCCAAACCGCTAAGCTACCGCTTAAAGAAAGATAAACTATATAACTTAAGGAACGAAAAGCTTCCTAGTATACTTCTCCAAATTTAATTATTACGTAAAGGAAATAGGCTGGAATAACTCCGCACTAGTTAATAGCCTTATTAAATCTCTAAGCCCTAAACTAAAAACCTCCCTAATAAGTATAGACCTACCAGGAGCCCTTAACGCCTGCGTAAATGTTATTAATAAATGGTATAATAATATACTACGCCTAACACCAAAGTCCACTCCTTAATATAATATAACAGCTCCGTAAATATCTACTAAGTTATTATCCTAGCCTAAGTACCCTAACGCTATAGATATTAACATAGGGACTCTAGGGTACGCTCCACTAGGATCCCCTAAACGAGAATGACGCATTAAGCTAGGCCTTTACTTTAAATACGGAAGTAAGGATTATATCTTAAAATACTACTCCATCCCTATACCCTAACACGACTTATAAACGGCTAACACTAATAACTGTTTACTATATTAATCCTCTAGTTACTATCCCTAATCTTTACCTAGTTCCAGCCCTATATCTAGTAAGCACTACTTATAAGGACAAAGTTACAACCAATATTCTATAGGAACCCCTTCTTACTCACTACTAAAAGGTACGTCCTAGAGTTAAGTTGCTCTCTGGGACAGCTATATTACAAAATCTTATTAAACGCATTAGATATTGCAAACCTTAACTCTTAGGATTGTAATATAACTATTAACTGCCATCTTTGGCAGAAAAGTTAATAGGCTAACGCTTAAGTCCTAATTAACACAGGAGCTAGCGGTATAGGATTTATTAATAAAATCTTTATATAAGACAATAGGTTTACCCTAATACCCCTTAACTAGCATATTAACGTATTTAGATTTAATAGCAAACGCACTATCTTAGGCCGTATTACTTATGTAGCGGCCCTAAAACTTTAATACCTAAACTACGAAGAATTAATTAAGCTCTTTATAACTACCCTAGGTTACCTAGTAATCCTTAAATAACCCTGGATAAAGCTATATAAGGTAACTATTAATTAGGACAACCTTAAGCTTCTATTTACCGCCTCCTACTACAAGCAGAAGTGCCTTATAACTTACTACTTAGACTCCAAACCAAAATCTAAAAAATCCACTAGGATCCACCAGTCTAAAATTCCTATTAACGTTTACCCTATACTTAAAAAGTCTACCCAATTCTACCTACCCAAGAATTCTACCAAATTCCACCAATATAAGATTTCTACTAACGTCCGCCAAGAACCTAGAAATAATATATAACTATGCAAACCAACTTTAACTACTACACCCCAAACCAAGCAAAAGCTTAAGCTTAATATATAAAAGTACCAGAAGAACTAGTATTCTACTATAAAAAGGATACTTAAAGAACCCAAACCTAAATCTAATACTAATTCTATACCTAATACTAAACCCAAACCTAAATAAGAAACTATATAAGAAACTAAAAATAATTTAAGCTTACTTAACACCTTAGATATCCACATAATTGGAGTTACTCTACTAGCACGACTTGCTAGGAAACCAAAACACATAATCTTTACTGTTATAATGGCCGATATTAAGAAGGCCTTAGTACTAAAAAAGTACACTAACTCCACTATAAAAGTACTAGTAGAATACCATAATTATCTAAATATATTCTTATAAAAGGAAGCCAATAAGCTACCGGAACGCCGTCCATATAATTACAAAATTATAGTTAAAGAAGGAAAACATCCTAGATTTAGACCCTTATATAGAATATCCCAAAATAAACTCTAAGTACTACGGAAGTACTTAGACAAATATTTAAATAAAAGATTTATTAGAGCAAGTTCTTTACCTATAGCTATACCAGTAATCTTTATTAAGAAACCTAGCGGCGGTTTGCGCTTCTATATAGACTACTAAGCTCTTAACGCTGTCACCGTTAAGAACTAATACCTAATCCTATTAATCCAAAAGACACTAAACCAATTAAGTAAGGCTTGCTTCTATACAAAGCTTAATATTAGCTACGCATTTAACCGCCTCTATATCGCGAAAGGAGACGAATAGCTTACTGCATTTTATACTTAATACGGACTATTTAAATACTTAGTAATGCTATTCGGCCTTATAAACGCCCTAAGTTTATTCTAACATTTTATAAATAATACCTTACGCTTATACCTGGACGTCTTTTGTACTACTTATATTAACAATATCTTAATATACAGCAATAATCTGGCTAAACACTAAAAATATATTGAACTGGTCCTGTAAGCCTTGCGCGGAGCCGGCCTATAATTAGATATAAACAAATGCGAGTTCCATAAAATGGAAGTCCTATACCTTAGACTTATTATTTCCACAAATAGCGTATAAATAGACCCTAAGAAAGTTAAAGTAATTGTAAACTGGCAAGAACCCGAGAATATTAAGGATGTAAGGGCCTTTATAGGCTTCGCCAACTTCTACTAATAGTTTATTAATAACTTCTCCGCCTTAGTCTTACCCCTTATAGCCTTAACCTAAAAGGATAAAGCCTTTATCTTTAATAAGGAATATAAGAAGGCCTTTGCTTATCTAAAGGTTATATTTACTACTATACCTATACTTTAACACTTTAACCCAGACTAAATAAGTATTATAGAAGCTGACTTATCTAATTACGTTACTAAAGGCATTCTGTCTTAATATAATAAGGAAGGAGTATTACACCCTATAGCATACTTTTTAAAACAACTAAGCCTAGCTAAATATAATTATAAGATCTACGATAAAGAATTACTGGCTATTATTAGATGCTTTAAGCAATGGCGACTAGAACTAAAAGGAGCTGGATTCCTAATTAAGGTTCTTAGCAATTATAAGAACCTATAGTACTTTATAACCATAAAATAGCTAAGCCACTATTAAGCCCGCTAGTTAGAATATCTGTCCTAATTTTAATTCTTAATTATATACCGCCTAGGCATTTAAGGCCAGAAGCCTAATGCCCTAACCTAACGTTTATAGGACGCACTAGCTTAAGAAGAAGCGCGCTCCTACTATAATTAGACCCTACTCCACCCTAAGCTATTTAAATCTCCTGCTAAAGATCTTATAGTACACGTCCTTAAAATAACTAATTAAACCATTAAACAGATTATAGTTAATAAATATCCAAACAATAAGTTTATCTAAGAGACGCTTAAGCTAATTTAAGATAGCGTTAGACGCTCTAAAAAGATTTCTCTAAGTAAATATAAAGCCCGCGGAAACCGCCTATACTACCGGAACCGCCTAATTGTCCCTAATTATAATAAACTTAAGCTTAAGCTTCTTAAACATATATATAACCTACTAGTAGCCGGTTACCTAGGCTAAGGAAAAACCCTAGAACTACTCCAATAAGAGTATTACTGGCCGAATATGTATAATATAATACGAAAGTACATCTTTAGCTGCTATACCTGCCAACAAGCTAAAGCTTTGCATAAGACGTATAACAGCTTCTTAAAGCCACTGCCTATTCCAGACTAAAGATAGAAGGATATCTTAATTAACTTCGTTATTAATCTCCTTATAAGTAAAGGCTGCACAAACATTATAGTAGTTATGGACCGACTATTTAAGATAAGACACTTAATTGCCTACCCTAATATATTAACACCTACC
>Ga0307515_10010637_pt1 | contig 17591 bp, 9 predicted proteins | sample 17_EM_MG_FD_194513 | JGI IMG/M metagenome (GOLD analysis project Ga0307515, IMG submission 194513) | Populus trichocarpa ectomycorrhiza microbial communities from riparian zone in the Pacific Northwest, United States - 17_EM | ecosystem: Host-associated > Plants > Roots > Unclassified | place...
GCGGTCCAATTTATTAACTGACAGCGAGGTATAGTTTATCCTTTAATTAATTATTATCTGACGGAGAAAGAACTATTTCTTATACTATGTTTTAAACTGTGTTTGTATTGCATTTTAAATTGTATTTTAAAAGTGTGTTTGTCTTGAAAAGATATTAAATTGTTTCTTAATTATTTAAAATAATTATTTTGATATATTTTTAAACAAAAATTATTTATAAAAAAACAATATACACTAAAATATTAAACACAATAATAACCTATTGGGAGTCCAGCTTTTAGATGTTTTTCAAATTTAACTTGAAAAATTATTAAATTGATGTTTTTGAAGTGTATTTATATCATTGATTTTTAATATATTGATACGAAACACGATAATTTATTAATCTATTATACTTGTATTGAACTTATATTACAGTACCTGATGGGATATAAATAAAGTTTGAGCTAGAACTGAGATTGAAGAGAGATTAATCTGTTTTTAAAAATACGAAAACTAATCAAAATTAAATAAATATTATATATGGTGTTGGCTAAACTTGAAAATAAAAGGCAAAAAAAGGGAAATAATTAGAAAATGGAAGAGCTTCGCAGCAGTGTAATAATGGGGGATCTGCATTAATTTTGACAAGAACCAAGAGCAACAGATGTGGGTAGCCATGTTGAAATTGCTGTCCCATAATTCCCCACTCACTACACATCCATCCACACTTTGGCCAACTAGCAGCTACAACCATGGCTTTCTCTGCATCTCTCTCTCTCTCTCTCTCTCTCTCTCTCTCTCTAATCCACTTATCTTGTAAATCTTGCATCAAAGCATGGCATGCCCTACCCACATCCACCCATGTGCTTTCTTATTTTTCCTTCCCATCACCACATTCCCCCCACTTCTTCACCCTTCCTTAATTTGTAATTATTTCTTTCTTTCAATAATCTATTAATTTATGCCTTTTTATTTCATCAATTGCTCCCTTTATTATCATTGACATGTAAATGTTGTCAATTATGCGATATTTAGTTGCCTTTCGTTCGTGTTATAGCGTAAAACTTTTTTTAAAAAAAACATATTTAGTTGAAGAAATAAAGATAAAAATATAAAAATAAATCTGTTTTTAAAATCCAAGTATCCAATGATGATGTCCACAGCACATCTATATGAATTCAGCAATTATTTTAGTGTTGGCAGATGTAAGCAAGAAATAATAATAATAATACAAATACCAACAGTACCAATCATACAATTTTAGGTTCAGCACATGGGAAAGAGTAGTTTGGTTGGTGTCGGCTACCACTTATTAGGGTTTATATATATATATATACACACCCAGCCTGGACTTTTCTCCTAGTTAGTTTTAAATATGCATCAAAGGTTTTATTTTTCAGAGAGGAAGATGGGAGATAGAGTGGGGATTGGTGAAATATATAGAGAAGAATGGAAGGAGCAAGCAAGTATGCATTAACTATTCTTAGGGTTTTGCCAATAATGACTGAGTTTATTTCTTATTAAATTATAGGGTTAGCTTATGGCTAAAGTTAATTATTTATAATGGGGAAAGGCCATAAAAGTTCTAGTAGCAATAAAACCGTACGTCTGATCATGATTTTCTATGTTCACATATGAATTACATATTTTTTATATATATATTAGTTTTCAAATCCAATCTATGACTGGAATGAAAAGGTATTTTGAATTATTGGGTCAACTTCTTTTACTAAAATAAATGTGTTTTTTTATAATATTGATTTGCGTGTTTGAAAAGTGTAGTTGCGGTTGATTGTCAAAGTGTTTTTCACTAATAAATATATTAAAATAATATTTTTTTTATTTTTAAAAAATTAGTTTTGACATCATCGTATTAAAATGATCTAAAAACACCAAAAAATATGAATTTAAAGCAAAGAAAAAAATAAAAAAAATTTAAATTTTTTCGAAAACGCTTTTAAAACGTATAAATAAACTTGGATTTAAATTTGTTGATCAACCAAAATTATTATAAATCTTATTGTTTTATTAATATTTCTTATCCGATTCAATTATAAATCTACTCCAACAACTTAGGTTTTGAATTCTAAATTTTCCCGATCGATCGACATGACAAACCTAAAGTTTAACAACTATGCTATTTTGTTTTCAATCGTCATAATTGAGGTGGACGTTATCACATAATAATGAAGAACAAATTATAACGGGGCTGCAGCTGTCAGGAGCCTACATGAAAGCACCACGCACACGAAGATATTATTTTTTTCACTTTTCCAGTGCTGTAAAGATTATAATTGTCCGAAGTTTATTCAATGATGAATTCAATTCAATTCAAATCAGTTCATTTAATTACCATGAAGATTGCAGGCCGATTTAAATGTCTGAAAAACAAGATATTCGTTGTTAGTCCAACTAATTAAATTATGCAGAGAGAGTGCACTGTTTACCTGTGGATTCCACGTTTGCTCATTTGTTCCATGCCTATGATGAATGTTTTTTTTTTTTTTAATGTTGATGTCCGTGTTAGTTTATGTATGCTTTAACTAATCCTACGGACCCTTAAATTAACGATCATGTAAGCTTTCAGTGGTTATTATATTACCAATCACAAGGCTCAAATCTGAAACTATAAAAGGAACAAACCCTTTAATCTCAAATTCTTACCACTTGGGACCTACTAGATGGTTGCGTATGATAAATGTTATTAAACTCGTCTGATGTAACGGTTAACCTCGTAAACTTGTTGATCTAAAGTTTGATTTTAGTGAGGTTTTATATTAAATTAGATCTCAAAATCTTATTTTTTATCATCTTATTAATCCAGATAACTCTAACTTGAAACTCAAATCTCAGACTGAATCATGAGTCCAAATGGATTTTATAACTATGGCATGTGCTTGGTTAGCTAGTGGATATCGACACCCGAACAATTGATGGTAACACTCGCAATTGTTGATAGCATTAATTTACGAAATGAAATCAAACATTTTGGATACTTTCAGGAATTATTTAAGAAATGAAATCAATCCACTTATCCAAGCAAGGAATCTCTTTCTTGGGTTACACTCTTTTGAATCGAGTGATGTAATCCCAAACAGCTTTCTTCGAAGGCTTCGCATGGGTAGAGAGAGTACCATTGGACCCAGAGGGCATTGCCCTATTTCTTCAAATTGGTGACGCAGGCCTGTCAGATCCCACAATGATTGTAAATAAATAAAATTCAAGCCTCAATCCGCCGGTCACATCACTTGTTCTTGGAAGAGAGGATATTCCCTCCCACGCAAAAAATCAGAGAGACAACCAGCACAGTCAGCCGCAAAATGGAGCAAGCAAGCGTCTTTTTGTCAAATTGACGAATGGGTTGGTTTTACAGGCAAGCTCTGCAAAAACCCTCATCAGGTTTCTAAATCATCGCCCGGAAACACAATCATTTCTACCCACGAAGCCCGGAGACCGTACCATCACCTAAATTCGATACCTGGTCTTCACAGATGCCCACTTTCCGGTCCGAGGATAACTATGTAGATTTCGACAAGGCTGATGATGAGTAGAGCTGCACGTGCAGAGAAAGAACGAACATTTTGTACTCTCGCATGACATCCACTTTATGAATGTCAAGACCAATCATTTAATGATTCCCGTCACTGCATTCACCATTTCCCACACTGCCGAATCAGTACGCAAAATTTGAGGGAAAAAACTGCAAGAGGAAATCACCGTGCTTTCCAAGCAAAGAGGACACCGTGACTTGATCAGAGGTGGAGAGGACGTGAGCCACTTAACGAAGACGACAACACCGATTCAGTCAGGCTCACTCAATTTTTTTTTTTTTCAAAAAAAAAACTATCACAGTTATCAGTAAGATTTAGCGCAATCTTCACAAGAAAAATCTCAAGTTGAACAAATAAAATACGTGGAAATTTTGTTCAATGAAATACACGCTACTAGCACAACACTTGAGAAAATTAAAGGGTTGCACTACTCCCGGTAACACAAGCTCTTTATAGCTGCTTTTCTGAAGAGTGATAATTTGTAAACAAAAACTCAAGATTCTCGCCTATGATAACTTCGTAAATAACTTGTCAAGGACAAAGGACCACGCTTTCATTATGCGAGACTGAAACTCAGACCTCTACCTAAACTAAAGCCAAACAGTAGATTACAGGACATATGACAGATAACTAAGAGGGTTTTATTGCTGACCGTTTGCATCCATCTCTCTGGGTGATCAAGTTCACTTCATGGCCAGGTTCCACGATTAGGATGGGAGCTATAAACACGTAGATGGCAAAGGGTATAATGAAATGAAGGCCTAGAGGAGAAACTTTCACTGCCTCAGCTTCAACAAAACATGTTTCAAGACCCACGAAAGAACATTCCAAAATTGAGATTCTATAGAGAATGGAAGGAGTGATCCTAAAGGTTAGAAGTACCTCAATCCATTTCCTGCTTGCTCTTACTTTTCATTTTTGCCTTAAACCTTGACTTCACCATTAGTATCTCTACTGTGTTTAAGAAGTTCCCGACTGCCATAAAGACCAGAAGGACACCACAGAAAATAACCTGCCAGAAACGGATTCTGTCACCAAATTGAATGCTGCAAATTTGTACGGATGTAGATTGCTGGATCTTAAAATGGGGGAAAGAAAGTTATAAAAGCATACCTGCCACTCGGAGGTGACCCCCTTGTATGCAGTCCTGAGCAGCTGTAGTCCAACATATGCCTCAAAACCCTATATCAAGTCCAGAAGCACATACAATTATTCAGGTCAAAACTCAATTCCAGAAGCACTACAATATAATCAGGTTGAGCTCAGGCCATCATGCTTACTTCAACAATTCAAATGTCAAAATTTCTAGTAGTAGATCACACTAATTGCATTATCATTTGAAAAACCTAATGCTTCTTCAATTTCCTTCAAACAAATGTGCAGCAGAAGAGGAAGCCTGTTGATGCTTTGTTAAACGAGCGCAAAGCCTGCCAACCCAAATGAGGCACTCATGATTAAACTAGAATTTCCTGCCTTTTGTGAAACCTCAGAATTTGGTAGAAATGAAATCAATTCAACACCATTTACTCAATTCCAGGGTTTGGAAAGCTCTAAGCAACTGATATGAATTCCACAACCCGTTGGAACCATTAATTTCTGTATGATGGCAAATTGCACCATTAGAATTGACCATTAAGCACATACAAAGTCGGTGCAGTTTGCTTCAGAATTGACCGTTGAGAACTTTATCCCAAAAACACCCTCCTCGTCTGCTTCGCAAAGTTTTTTTTGTTTTCCTTCAACACCAATCTTGTCCCAAAGACACCTTCGGAGAATGGGAAGATGGTCACAACAAATTAATTTTGAGTTGATTTGTTGGTGGCAGTCATGATTTTGTTAGGTTTACTCTTTAATGATAGAGGCACATCCTATATGTGGAAATCAGTTGGTTTACAGTTGGTTTACTCTTTAATGATAGAGGCACATCCTATATGTGGAAATCTGGATCTTCTCACAATCAAGTTGCTAGTGGTAGTTTGGATGTTAATTTCTCAGAAAGAAAAAAAAAATATCTCTGTCTGAAAGATTCAGGCAAAATTGGTTGAATGTTCACTCTTGGTTTAAGCAAACACAGAGTGGTTCTAAAGTGGTGTATCATCTGCCATGTCTATCCAAACAGAACCCTCTTTTACATGGATCTCTGCCCTGCTCCTTGGAAACAATTTGATCCTGCATCTATGGATACAAGCAGTTCATTGTCCCCTTCCTTTCCGCTCCGGCCTTGAATGCTACTAATAAAGTCTACAGTAATGGTCCCTTGGACTTGGAAAGTAATACAGAAAATGGCTAGCCCATAGAATATTTGTTTAGAATTTATATCCTGCGCTTTCATCTCTAGTCTATAGCTATCATCTATTGTTGTGGAGGATTGGCAGGTAGAAGATTGGTTGCGGTTTGGTTAAGTTCAAATAATAAAATAAAATTTAGATAGAGGTGGCAGGTATAAATGATGCAGGAGCAGCATCAAAGCAGAATGTCAAGTTTGTTGGGTTTCTTTTAGTTGGGTTTTTATCCTTTTCTATTTTGGTTCTCTGTTATTTTATTAGGATTTATTTGAACAGCTTGGATTAAGTTATTTTTAAGGCTAGGATTTCTTTTTATAAGGGTTTGCATAACCATTTAAGGGCTACCACTGTTGTAAGGGATTATAACTATTTGTACTTGAGATTTTATAATAAAGAGTTATTTCTTTTCCAGGCCATATAGTCCGGTAGACCAGCCATAGCCATAGGCTGTGTTGGATCTCTTTCACTCTCTTTAATCACATCAATAAATGAGAGAGATAAGAAAGAAAATGATGGTTGGGAAGAGGGCAAGTTGGGTGAATGATGTATTTCGAGTAACTCAATTCAAATGAAGACCACAATTTTAAAACAAATTTCAAATCCAAGAATTCAATTAGAGAATCAATTAATTCAATCCACTTAAAGCATTGAAATCAATTCTAGTTTCTAGTTTGGAATTGATTCCAAACAAGCGGTTCATTATGCTCCTTAGTCTACTTCATTCGAGTAGCATGTCTTTGCATCAAACTCAATTTCACAGCAAAAGAACATGAATTTCTTAGCCCACCAAAATAATTTAGTGAAAACTACAGCCTTTGTCAACCAGGCTGGAATGAGTTCATGTTTGTAATGCAATATTCAATTGCTATCAGATTAACACTTTGCTTCATTTGTTCAAAGTATATACAATATTAGGTCTAATCTTAAGATTAGTAGAAAGATGCAAAGAGCAGGCCTGTTCCATCTGTATACGAGAACACCAGTTAAGAGGTAGCATAAATACCTGCAGAATGAAGAGTATAGGACACAACAGCCACAACTGCCCATCCACACCAGCTGTTTCTCCCCACACAACATCCATTCGCTTAGCCTAAAATAACAATTAAACAAAAAAGGATTGAAAATATGATGTGCTAATTAATATGCATCTGAAGTAGAGACAATTCCTATCCTGCACAACAGACCAGTAGACAAGCTTCACCAAACCACAAACCTCATAAGAATTAAGATGGAAACAGACCACACCAAAAGTAAAGCATCCAGTGATGTTTTGCAGGGCATACAAGTGATTTTAAGATGATACCTTTCCCAAAGCAATACGGGTATAGAGTCTCTGGCGTTGATATCTATTTTGCAAAAGCATTGCAACTCCTTGCATCATAGCCCATTGCAAGAACAATTGTACCCCTCTCTGAGCAAGATTCAAGGAATTGTTAACAAATACAAACAGATAACGCATTTAGAATCTAATGGAAAAATAGTAACCTGCTTCTGAGCACAATTTGGTTGACCTTTAATCTCCCATGTGAGACTAACTACGGCCATAATCATAGCACAATAGTGATGGTTGATCCACCTGCAAAAACAGATTATCTACTTTGTTGAGATATTCTTGTGCCAATCCAGGGGGACATCAATAACTAATGAAACTGGCATTTCCATGCATGATGATGAACATCATACTTTTGTGAATGCTCTATGAGCGGAATAAGCCTTATGCGAGAGCAAGACTATTAAGCAGAAATGGCCCAGAAGAATGGAAAACTAAAGCCAAATAGACCACAGAGCTGAAAATTAAAGTGCTTATGACTCTAAGTTGTAAACCCACTTGAGATTCTCCTGCCTAGACCACACCTAGGGAATGGTTTTTAAACTAAGCTGTACTCCATGGTTTTTAAACTAAGCTGTATTCCATGGTTAAGAAACCTACCAAACAAGAAAATTCTAAGGTTTCCAACTTTTTTTTTCCACGTTCCATATCATTTCATCATGTTCCAAACATATTTCTAAGAGGGTGATGAAAGGAGAGTCTATAAATGATTAGTTTCTAGAGCTGAACACAAAACTGAGCTATTGTGCCAAGTAAAAATATCATTTTCAGTTTTTAGAAGTTTCGCCTATTTCTTGAGGTGAAAGGCCTTTTAAACCCTTTTTAGGCTAACAATGAGCCTAGAAGGACAGCTTCATATGACAACAGTCTTTCTGCTAGGAAGAGTGGTGGTTTTATGCACCAGTCATCATACTACCATCAATCCAACATCCTTCTTCACAAGCTTTATGGTTCGGTCTTTTGTCTGCTCAAAAGTTATAATTTCACAAAATGACAAGTTGTTCAAAAACAGAACATTAGTTCATAAGACTGCTACAGGCATCTAAGACTATCAACTGTATATGGAGTACCCGCCAATTAGGAACAAGTAACAAGTAACAAGCACCAAGCACCAAGCACCATGAACCATTATGTGTTGCTACTCAAGTCCCTAAGCAAAAAATAGTATAGCTTATGACTAAAACATCAATTCCGCTGTAATAGTGCTGAGTGCACCCTATGATTCTATCCGCCGAGTTATTGATGAGTTGCAGACAAAAGGAGAACAATAACCTCATGGCTGGAAGAATGTGGCAGATCGCCAAACAAAGCAGGCTTAAGATTCATGTTGTGAGAAAATAGGTAGAGTTATTAGCTACATCTAATGAATGTAGCCGTTTCTTTTACAATCATGGAATTTGTGAAACTCAAAAATGTGGAAAGCATGAATGAGAGATTGTTCATAATGACAAATGGTGAACCTAGCAATTACTAGAAGTTAAGATTGTGGAACTAATACCACCTTAGGGCCATAAATACAAAGACAGGAAGAACATGAAGGTAAATACACTTCACTGACTGAATCAAGTTAAGATTCATCAGCAGACCTGCTAGAAAGCAATAGTTTGTGATTGCAAACAAGAAGTCTGCTTGATCAAGTTGTATGTCTTCAAACTAAAGAAAGGATGTTAATCTCTGTTATTCCCCCCACCCCCACCCCCATCCCCCTCTGATTTTTGCACTTTTGATTGACTCCAGTACAGTAAACTTGGAAGTCTTCCAAGCCAAAGTCCAACTAAAACTTTAAGGAAACAACTATTCATATGGCACAATGCAATGAATCAGCTGCTACAATATATTTTGAGCCAATCCAGAATGCTGAAAAAGAATTCACCCACTAAATTCGAACTGCTTTAGACGCATCGAATTATTAGCATTTACCATGCAGAACACTATAAAGAGCACACAAAGCTCACTCAGACAACATATTAAAGCACAGAAAAGCCAGAATTGCAATTACCATGAACGAATATCGCTTCCATTGGCTCTCAATATATTCTCTCTCAAAGTCAATCCAGTGTAGAGAAACAATAGCCACGCCTATCAAAGCACAAGCCAAAAATGTAAAAACCTGATCTTGCACGAAATAAGAAAATATCAACAAAATCTCTCAATTCATCAAAAATCCAACAAATTACCTGATACAATTGAACTGGAAACGTAGGCAAGCACCCATTCCAGACCCAAGACCTCAAACAAAGCAAAACCGATGGGAAAAATAGAAACAAAAGTGCAGTCCTATCCTGCTCCCGGAGAAACACAACACTGTAAGTTTTCAATAAAATTTTAAAAGAGATAAAATTAAAACACAATAAAGCATACCCTGTAACTGTTATACTCCTCTTTAACCTTGAACTGCACATCTTTACGAGAAGCACGCACATTAATCGGTCCCAAAAACATTTTTAGAAAACGCCCTGCACGCAAATATCAACAACATATCTCATTAAAATCCAGATAATTTATTTGATTTGTCCATTAATCAATTAAGAATAGTCCAATAATAATAATAGTAAAAGAATTACATCTTGAGGAAAAAAAAGACCTTGAGGCTTTGAAGGAAGAAAAGAAGAAGCATCTCCATCAGCTATAATACATCTTGCTTTCTGTAAATCTTCTTCAAGCTAAACAAAACAACACAAAATCAATCAATCAGAAGAGCAAAAGAGATCCAATTTACACAACAACAGAGCAAATATTCAATCTAATTAACTACCTTGGCAGCTAATTTAGGAGCGAGGTGATTGCTGCGGTCAAGGAGAGAACTGCAACGCCGAATAGAAGACTCAAGAGAGAGAGCTTTTTGGCGAACAGATTGTTCGTCGTGTGTAGATTTAGCAATTAAAGAAGCAGCGGTTTCTTGCAACTCCTTCGCTTGTTCCACCACTCGACCTACCTCTTTCTCCACCGTGTCCTCCGCCGCAGCCGCCATTAATCGGTGTGGCTTTCTGCTTCTTCTATTTTAATTTTTCCTGGTTTGCGTGATTTTGGCTCTTTTTTCTCTCTCTTGTATGATAAAGTTATGTGATAAGTGAAGATATCCTCGTCTTTTTGGAAACAGAAAAAAAAAATCCTCCGCATGCATAATTTTATTGAGAATTTAAATTTAATTTAGATGGAGATTTTATTTAAATTAAATGATATATTAATTTGATAAAACTCCGTCCATCTTAATAGTTTTAATGATTCATTTAATTTGACTAAACCTGTTATAATCAAGATATTAACTTGGGTTGATTTAGTGATTGGTTAATTAATTTAATGACTCAAAGCAATTATTTTATAGTCTGAGCAAACTACAATTGAGTCCTCTAACAATTATATAAGTTTTGATTATGGGTCTACTTGTTAAAGTTTGAATCAGAGAGAGGAGAGAAAAGAACATCAAGATCTCTAATTCTCTTTCAATCTCTTTCATGTATTGGATTAAAGGTGTGATTTGAGATTAATTAGCTTAATTTGATTTTAAAATGCATGAAGGGAAGAGCAATTTTTTTTTTTAAGGGGTGTCATGCAAGAAACAATCATGTGTTTTTTTATGCCAAAACTAACAAAGGTAAAATATTTATGAAACTAAAGAATTTATGTGAATTTTATTCCTCATATCTATATCTAAAATTTAAATATTAATGACGAACAAGGAAATACAAACCCAATCCATCTATATAATTTAATAGAAACGGATTTTTTTAAAGATTAATATAGGTGGGTCAGCTTGCGCACACCTCGACTAATTCCACGGGCCCTGAAATTAACGACCATGTATGCCTCCAGTGGTCCTGAGATTTGTGGGACTCGAACTGATAATCTCTGAGGAGCAAACTTAGAACCTGACCAGTCAATCTATACCCCTAAGGATTGAAATGTATTTTCCATGTACGAGTGAGCGATGGTTTCTCAGACACTATATTGCCAAACATGCATTTCTCCGTGATGTCACACAACTTTGAGTCTTATATATGAATTTATATGGAATTGATTACTATAAATTAACGGTTCAATTGAAGACTTTCGGCAAAAATAAGGGACCTAACTGAATTTAAGTCATACTTGAAGGAGTTACATGTAGTTTAAGTAATATATTTTTATCACACAAAAAAAAAAATTAGATAGAAGACCAAATGGTTTGAAAGGATCAAGGTTCGGTCGACATATGAAAGACTTTTAGGTAGGTGATAGTTTTGTAGAGCAAATAAAGATTAAATTTTGTAAGAATAATATGGCAAATAATAATTAATTACATAAGAGATATTGTTGGTGTATCATGTACAAATAAATATATTTAATTTTTTATGGATAATGTTGTTGGGTTTCAAATTTATACAATGAAGAACTCAAATAAAATTAATTTAATAAGACTTCAATTTATTTCATTCAAAAAATTATTTGATGCATAACTTTCAAACTATATCTACTTATTACCAGTTTGATAGATTGATCAAGAATCTAATTTGGATTGGGTTCAAGAAAATTCAGGTGAAAGTTTACTCAATCAAAACTTAATTTAATTTTTTAATAAAAAAATTAAAAGAATATTATTTTATATAATTCAGATTAATTCATTTAATTTATGATTCAGACCTAATATCTAGCCAAATTTAATATTTTTATATCTATTCATATATAAACACACAAAAATACTAAACAACATCAAATTGGAAGTCCAAAACTATAGAAAAAAAATCTCAATTGAAAGGAAAAACAAGAATAAGCTAAAAGATCCAACTTATAATAATGGAATAAAAACTATTGATTATTCACATCCACGAAATGCTTCACGCCTTAGTAGATTCTCCTTCACAAGTATTCACTTCTATTATGCTCTAAAATATATTATTTGATTCTCCACCGCTAGCATATGTCTTATTCCTTTTTTAAACTATATTATATAGTATTTTTGGATCGAGTATATTATTTGAAAAAGTAGATGTGTTATTCTTTTTTCATCTTTTTTTTAAATTATAATAATATTTTTGGGTCAATGTTCATATATCAAAACTAAATATTTATCCCCTCAAGTTTAAAATAAATTATTTTATTCTTTGATACATGTGACTAAGGAAATTTTCCTGGGCTTCTATAATATATTTTTTTTATTAACGTGGGTGTCCGAATCAGCTTACGCATACGTCAACTAATCCCACAGACTCTGAAGTTAACGACCATGTAAGCCTTTAGTACTCATCATATTAGCAACCACATGACTCGAACCTGAGACCACAGGGAAAACAAACCCTTTAGTCTCAAGCTCTTACCACTTGGTCATCTTATTATGAGAATGCATTGTTTCTTTATTTTTTATTATATTTTTTTTCTTTGAATTTTCTGTGGAATTTAGAGTGATTTTTGTAAAAAAGAATTATGAATACAAAACACTCAATTACTCAGTTGCATCGCCCGATGATCGTGTGGCAGAATTTGGTGATTTTTTTTTTTTTTTTTTGCAAGATCACATTAAATTCTGCTGCTTGTTATGCCTTCTCATTAAGGCAATTTAATCTTTATCTCAATTGAAAAGCCTAGAAATTTAAAGTCAAAATTCAACGGTCGACAGCACAAATATACATATTAGTGGGTGTTTCGAAAATATCTCTTATCCTACAGCTATTTTGATCCTTATCCTAATTTTTATTTTTTTCTTATCACAGACTTATTTCTTAAAACGTCACCTTTAGTTAATTGATAAATTATTACATGGAAAATTTCTAATTCCACTTTCAGGTAGATTTGTCTGACCTAACACGGGAATTGACTTGAAAAAAAACCAAAGTTACTCGTCAATTATTTCTATTAAAATTATTTCATTGTGATTTAATTTTAAAAAAATTATTGATTTTAATTTGATCGCATTTGGCCAATCAAATCACAAAAAAACCTAGTTGGATTATTTATGCTTTACTAAGTTTTAATATTTTCTAGTTTAATTTAAAATTTAATTCGGTTAAATTTTAAATTATAAGTGATTAATAAAATCATACCATTTTTCACAATCTAAAGCAAGTCAAGCACTTTAAACATTCTCTACTACTAAAGCATGAAAGTAATTTTAGAGAGAGAAACCCCTTCTTATTCTATATCTATATAAAAAATTCACATTTGCTCCTTATATTTTCATTTTATTCAATTGCATTCAAATCATGACATTTGTCGATCCGATTGATAGAAACTAGGGGTGATCATTTTCGATTCGATTCAGTTTTTATTAAAAAAAAAGTAACCAAACAAAAAAAAATTTAAAAAAAAACATGAAACCGAACCGAAACCGGTTTCGGTTTGGTTTTTTAGGACAAAAACCGGTTCAAATTGGTTTGGCTCGGTTTTTCGGTTTGGCTCGGTTTTTTCTGTTTGGATTGGTTTTTTCCGGTTTGGGTTCGATTCGGTTCGGTTTTTTCGGTTTCAGACTTATAAAATCGAAACCGAACCGGTCGGTTTTTTCAAAATTTTAATCGGTTTTTTTTTACGGTTCGGTTTTTTTTTTCTAAGGTTTAATTGATTTTTCAGTTTTTTTGCTCACCCCTAATAGAAACCAACAAGGATTACCATAAACCTTATCATATAAGCATTGAGGAAGAAAAGGGAGTTCATATCTTTCAAGAATATATAGATTTTAATCCCTCAAAGCAATTTTGGATCAAAAATACTATACGAAATCTTTGGTTTTTTTCTTTTTTCCATAACCCTTTTTAGAACTAGCATGTTTGCAGTGATTGCCTTAGGAAGAGGAGAATAGATTTACAAGTTTTCCATTTTCTTCTCAGACTTCAAATTAGGGAATTACCAATGATCTCAATCAAATTTGATTTAGTTTCTATGAATGAATTACTAGAAAAATAATATAGTAAAGTCTAAAATCTACCTCCCAATAATACTGAGGGGTATAGTTCAACTGGTCAGGTTTTAGATTTGTTTTTTAAAAGTCACCAGTTCGAGTCTCACAAACCTCATGGTCATTAGAGACTTATATAATCGTTAACTTCAGGGCCCATAGAATTAATCAAAATACACACAAACTTACCTAATCACCCACATTATTAATAATAATAATAATAATAATAATAATAAAACTACCTCCTAATGGCGAAGGTGCCTCCAAAGTAGAAGACTGTAGAATCTGACTTAAATCCATGGCCTGATAGTTGATTAAAATAGACAATCCCCACTAGATTTTCTGACCAATTTTTTTAATTATTGCCAATAAATTAATGAGTGCAACTGCGCAAGTCAAAAGGAATGCAGGCAGTTTTGAAGCCTAACCTATAGTCCTTTAGCCACCACATCCAACAACCAGGTAGGGCTAGCATTTGGTCTGACCTTTTGGTAGTAGATCAACTAGCATTTGGCTTGACCTCTAGGGTCTAGGCCCTCTTCGTTATTTTTTTTTATTTTTTTTTTGGATTTTTTTCTTCATTAATTTCTTGAAAGAAAAGTAACTATTTGCTGTCGAGACATTTACACCTAGTAAAATTGGTGTTGTTTGTTTACGTCAACTCAATCTCATATATTACTTTCATGACAGATCAGGTCCGAGTTAATGAGTTAGTGAGTTGATCCATCAGACTATATTAAATCTTATAATTATGTTAATTTGCATGTGATAAAAACAAAATCAATCCAACTTCGTATAGTTAATTTAGTTTGGTGATTAAAGAGGTTTGGTATATCTCTTGCAAAACAAAAATTGTTTCTTTGAGTTTTAAATACACCAAGTCTATATAAAATTATACTAGTAAGATTTAGTCTCGATTAAAAATTAAATACATGTTTAGAAATGTGATGTAAAGTATATTTTAATTGAAAATATATTGAAATGATTTTTTTTATTTTTTTATTTTTGATATTGATACATTAAAATCATCTAAAAACACAAAAAAAACATTAATTTGATATTTTTTAGTAAAAAAACATTTTGAAAATAAAAAAAAATAGCAATTAAGAAAATAAAAACCTCATTTGAAAAGAAAAATTGAGAGGATAAACTAAAATTTTAAATTGAAAAAAAAATCAAATTAACAAATGAATCGAAAATTAAAAATAAAAATCAAGAGAATGAGGAGCAGATTCCTAAAAAATAAAAAATCAAGATTATGGATCTAAAGATGAAATTAAAAATAAATTAAAATTTGATAAAAATGCTAAGAATCAAAAGTAGAAATCAAAATATTGAAGGTCAAGCCTTAAATATAAAAAAATATTGAACTAGATGGCAAAATCGGACAAAAAAAACTAATTTTCAACGAACTCAATGATGATGGATGAAATTTTTAAAAATAATTGAAGTCAACTCAGTCTAACCTTCAGAATTTATGACACGGATCACAACGTAAAAAGCAAATAAGAAAAAATTATAATATAAAATTATAAATCAACCAAAATAATTATTGATAAACTTGAAAGAACAAATTTTTAAAAAAGTGATTTAAAAAATATAGATTTGAAAAGAAATAAAACCAAATTTGACACTAAAAGAAAATAAAACCAAATCTTAAAGAATTAAATTGAAAAACAATTTCAATTAATAAAATAATAAGAACAACTAAAAATAACAATCAAATGAATAAGGATCATATTTGATTTAAAAATAAAATGTCAATTGATGAAATCCATTAACAAATTAATTCAACAAAAAATTCAAGACCAAAAATATCACAATTAAAAAAATAAGTGTCAAATCTAATATAAAAACAAGACGTAAATGGATGAAATTGAAAAAAATAATTAACTTAATAAATTATTCAAAATCAAATACATTACAATTAAAAAAATAAAAATCAAACTTAAAATAAAAATAAAATATCAATAGATAACTCAATAAATTATTCATGATAGAACCTAACTTAACAAACGAAAAGGTAGACTTTCTTGTTTTTTTTTTATGACCTATAGGTAGTCCAACTAGCATTTGGCATGACCTCTAGGCCCTCTCTTCGTTATTTTTATTTTTATTTTATTTTATTTTGAATTTTTTCTTCATTAATTTCTTGAAAGAAAAGTAACTATTTATTGTCACACCAAGTAAAATTAGGGGTTGTTTGTTTTTGCATTTAAAAATTTTTTTTTAAAAAAATTGAATTTTATTTTTATTTATTTTCTTTGCTTCAAATTAATATTTTTTTGTGTTTTCAGATTATTTTGATGTACTGATTTCAAAACTAATTTTAAAAAAAATATTATTTTGAAGCATTTCCGAGTAAAAACACTTTAAAAAATTAACTATTATTATACTTTCAAACACCTTCTCAATCTCATATATCACTTTCATAACTGGTCAGGTCCGAGTTATTAAGTCGACTCATTATATTATACCAATTCTTATAACTATGCTAATTTATACGTAATAAATATAAAATCAATCCAACCTCGTATAGTTAATGTAGTTTGGTGATTAAAGAGGTTTGCTATATCTCTTGACTTTTGACATAAAATCAATCCAACGTCGTATAGTTAATTTAGTTTGGTGATTAAAGAGGTTTGCTGTATCTCTTAAAACCTTAAAAACCACCTTGCAAAAAACAAAAAAAAACTTTGAAGTTTAAATACACCAAGTCTATATAAAATTATACTTGTAAAATTTAGTCTTAAATAAAAAATAATATATATTTAGTATTGTGATACAAAGTATTTTTTAATTGAAAATATATTAAAATGATTTTTTTATATCTTTTTTATTTTTTGCATCGACACATCAAAATCATCTAAAAACACAAAAAAACATTAATTTGATCTTTTTCAGCAAAAAACACTTTGAAAAGTAAGTTCCAATACAAAAATACGCACTCACTTGGGCACTTAAGCACTGTTTGTTTTTGTAGTATAAAAGTATTTTTGAAAAATATTGAGTTTTTTTTTTATACAGATTATGCGGCTGAATCATAATGTAAAAGGCAAACCCGAAAAAAATAACAATGTAAAATTCTAAACCAACCAAAATAATTAGCAATAAACTTGAAAAAACAAATTTAAAAAATGTAGATTTGAAAAGAAATAAAACAAATTTAACACACACAAAAAAAAACCAAATCATAAGGGATGAAATTGAAAAACAATTTCAATTAAGAAAATAATAGCAACTAAAAATAACAATCAAAAGAATGAGGACCATATTTGATATACAAATATATTGTCAATAGATGAAATCCAAAGATAAATTAATTCAATAAAGGATTCAAGATTGAAAACATCACAATCAAAATAATAAAGACCAAATCTAATATAAAAACAAAGTGTAAAGATATGAAATTGAAAAAAACAATTAACTTAATAAATGATCCAAGACCAAATACATTACAATTAAAAACCTTCAAAAACATTTAAGTAATTAACATGCAGTAGCAATAACAAGTTCTTCACTTTTGGTTAAAAAAGGCACTACAAGCTTAAGAACACAACCTAGCCTGACAACATTTT
>Ga0307515_10010638_pt1 | contig 17591 bp, 1 predicted proteins | sample 17_EM_MG_FD_194513 | JGI IMG/M metagenome (GOLD analysis project Ga0307515, IMG submission 194513) | Populus trichocarpa ectomycorrhiza microbial communities from riparian zone in the Pacific Northwest, United States - 17_EM | ecosystem: Host-associated > Plants > Roots > Unclassified | place...
GCAGTTTAGACTAGTTATCATAGAAGTAGTTAATAAAGGGCCTAAGCCTCTAGTCTAGGTACTAATTTATAATCTCCGTCTAACCGTCTATCTGGGGGTAGTAAGCCGTAAAAAGCTTTAGCTTAATGCTTAGGATTTAGGTAAATTTGTTCTAAAAGGCTAATATAAACTGTGGCCTATAATTAGATCTAATAGTATCTAATAGTCCATAAATTTAGTAGACGTAGTAGATATATAGCTAGGCTACTTCTTTAGCATTAATATCCTTATAATAGGGAAGGAAGAACGGGCGTTTACTAAAGCGGTTAACTATCCCTTGCATTGATAGTGTACTTAGAGATATGGCCCGTGCACGCGATTAAAGAACATCAACTTCCTTACGTCAAGTGGAGAATAGATGACTTTATTAATTAATTACACTACCAGAATGGTTTGTGACTACATTTTTATTAATATAGATCTTGTACAGCCTACTTAATATCCTACTTCCAAAAAGGTCGCAAAAAGGTTCGCGAAAAAGCCACCGCCAGCCCCCGGACTACGAAGCCTTAGTTATCTAACAGAACGGTTGACCGCCTACATATTCAGCTTCCTAATTAGTGCGCACGGAGCGCAGCTCTAAGGACGCGTCTATTAATGCAAGGGATAACTATAACCATATCGTATCCGTTATAGTCTATAGGTAGCTTATAAAAGTCTATAGAGATATACTACTAAAGGCGCTCTAGTATTAGGAGTGGCTTAAGTAGTTCTAGGGTTTTGTCCTATAAGGTTATAGCTCTTTAGTAATCTTTACAGTTCCGTATATATCGGTTAATATCTACAACTATTCTCGGCTAGTAGTAGCGGTAGTTAATAATTTACGTGTCTTATTCTTACTAGGGTGTGTTATAAAAACTTAGCAATAAGCTTTGCGAATTAGTTTAGTCCGTAGGTTATTAACATTAGGGACTATAAGCCGCTCCTAGTATAGGAGCAATCCTTCCTCCATTTTAAAATTAGGGTCTCCTTTTATAGCTTAGTCGCGGAGGGCCTTTAGGGCATTAGCCGTACGGTTTATAGTTAGGAGGTAGTTAATTAGCCCTATTAGTTTATCTAAGGACTCCTCTATTAGTGCTAGCTAGTTCCACTAGAAGTCTAGCTCCCTAAAAATCCGCGGGTTAAGCTATTTAGGGTAAAGAAGCGCGCGCGTCTAGTATAGAGTCTTTAGCTTATCCTAGGGTCCTATATCTTATTCTCTTTAGGTTAAGGCATTAGCCTTAGAGTTTTACTTACTAAAACGATATATAATTATAAAGAAGAATTATAAGAGTATTTTAGCCTACTAAGCTTGCCGTTTAGTAAGCTACTTTATAGTTATAAAGTACTTTAGGGCTTTATAATCTATATATATCTTAATCCTAGAGTTTATACCTTTAAGCTCTACGCGCTATTAGGATAGTAATTAAATAATAGCTAGCATTTCTTTGTTATATACTTTGTAGTTATACTTAGCTAGGTCTATTATTTTTAAAAAGAAGGTAATAGGGTACTATTTGCCGTCTAGATATAGCTGTAATAGGATTCCCGCTATAACCTTATTAAAAGTATCTATTTTTAATATTAATTTAAGGTCCTGGTTATAGTAATAAAGAATTAGGAAAGAGATAAGCTAATCTTTTATCTCTTTAAAGGCCTTTATATAGTTATTATTATAGATAAAAGGCGTGTCCTTCCTAGTTAGTTAAATAAGAGGTTTTACTATAATTCCGTAGTTACGGATAAACTAATAGTAGAAGTTATAAAAGCTAAGGAAAAACTAGATCCCTTTTACTATATAAGGGGGCTTTTAGTTATAAATTGCCTTTACCTTTTTAGAGTTAACCTTAATTCCTTTTATAGTTATAATAAACCTAAGGTACTTTATACGTTTTACCCTAAACTTATATTTCTTAATATTAACTTATAAGCCCGCGTTCTATAGTCTCTTTAAGACCTTCTTAATATAAACCTAATGCTTAAGTTTATTATTTAAGTATATAAGAATGTTATCTAGGTATACTATATAGAATTCGTCTAGGTAATTAAAAAGAACGTTATTTATATACCTTTAGTATATAGCTAGTCTATTTATTAGTCTAAAGGAAAGAACTTTATATTTATAAAAGCTATAACGGGTATAGAACGTAGTTAAATCTTTAGATATGGGGTCTATCCTAATTTAGTAAAAAGCTTAACGGATATTAAGTTTAGTAAAGATCTTTGCCTAGCTTAGATATATAAAGGTCTTATTAATTAAAGAAATAGGATACTAATCCTTTTAAGTAATAGCGTTTAGCTTTTAATAGTCGATATAAAAGTAGAGGCCTTTATTAGGCTTTTTTATAAATAGAATAGGGGTTATAAAAGGGGCTTAACTTAGCTTAATAAACCCTTTATCTAGGTTATTAATTAAATACTACTTTATTACTTTTAGCTTATCCATTAATTATTAATAGAGGGGGCTATAACCTAGCAAGTTATTGGCTTTTAATTAAATCTTATAATTATATATCTGGTAAGGGGGTAACTTATCTAAAGCCGCCTTTAAGAATGCATCCTTATAATTTATATAAATAGTAAAAAGGAGGCGTTTAACTAGTTCCTTATTAGTCTCCTTAGCTAGCTCTTCCTCCCTATTATTAATAATTTGGTTAACCTTATATAGGCTTATTATAAAGACCTTATTATCCTTTTAGTATATATTAAGGTGGAATACTATAGCGCTAATTATAGTAATATTTACGGTGGGGGGGTTATATAATAATAGGGGCGTATATAACTTTATAGACTTCTAGGTTACTAGCGTTATTATTACTCCTTTTAACTCCTATTATATCTTTTAGAGGTTATCCCTTATATCCTATTAATACGTTCTTTTCTATACCGGTTAAATCTACGCGATTTAGACGTTATTTATATTACTATTTATCCCACTTCCGTATATAAAGTCCTCTTTAAATATAGCGCTTTAGGAGAATATCTTTATTGGTATAGAGTTCTTTCCAGCTTTATAGCGGGCGTCTTTTTAGGTAAAGGCTAGATTACGGGCCAGGACATCCTACTAGTAGGTAAGGTTAGCCCTTACGGCTAGTATCTTATAGTTAGTTTAGATCTCCCTAATAAAGGAGGGTAACCTTAGTCTATCCTCCGGCTAGATAAACTATCTTTATTATATATTTAACTAAATATTAAAATAGGACATCTATTTTTGTCTAAGGATTATATTATAAGACCCCAGGTCTAAGATATAAAAGGGAATACTATATTAGTATTATCCGTTAAAAGCGATATATAACTTTAAGATATAGGTAATAGGCTAACCGGCTTGGCCGTTATAGCCTTTTACCTAAATAGGCTTCTCTAGTTGGATGGCTTCTGTATTTAGAAACTTAGCAATATTATTTATATAGGCAGTATTTATAAAGGTAAAGCTAGTTGCTCTAAGATTAATAAGGGCGGTTATATTAACTTTATATCTATTTTAAAATACTATATATAGAACCGTAAAATACTTTCTACCTATTAACTAACTAAAATTAATCTCTTTAAAATCGATAGGGTACCCTAGGGGGGAGTCTTTCCCTAGGGTTCTTTTTTTCCTAACTTATTAGACGTTTTTCCTTCCTCTATTTCCTTAATATTACCTATATTATTTAGCTCCGGGCAAGATAAGGTAAAGTAACCCTCCTTATTATAGTTATAGCACATAGCTAAGATAGGGTTAATTAGAGTATTATAGTAAATATTAGTTAATAGCGTAGTATATAGCTAGTTAGGCGTCGCTTACTAGTGCGCAGTTATAACCGTTTTTAGTATAAAAGCAGTTATAGCTTATCTTCCTACTTTAGCTCCTATAGGTATAGCTAGCGAGTTTTAATTACTATAGAGTTACTTCTACTAATTAGGACGAGCTTTAATCCGCTTTAGTTTTAAGTCTAATAATAGGTAATAAGCTATAAGTCTATTATAAGTTGGTAGGTTATCTAAGGTTATAGCAATCTTCTCTTATAGCTAAATTATTAGCTTATTATATAGGTCTAATTAGTAGTTCTTAAGGGGAACCTGGCCTTCTCCCATAAGGTATAAAAATTAAGTTTAAAATTTAGTAAAGGGTTAGTTTAGTTTTATTATTAGGCAATTATAGTTATATTAGGCGTCCTATACTTTATTTGGGTTAACATAAATAGCCGCTAGGTGCCGTATTATCTTATTAATAAATATAAATTAGATAGGGGACTTATCCTTAAACTTAGCTTAGAGGCACCATTAGGCGTCCCTAGTAGTTTAACTAAAGAGGTAGAGTATTTTAGCTTCTTTAAAAAGAAAATAGTTATAGTTAACACGGAGCTTTCCTTATACTTAAATTCTCTAATTTTTAAAGGTAGGGTCTATTTTATTAGATAGTAGTAGGGGGTTAAGGAGCTTAATGGACTTTAATTTCTTCGTTATTATATCCGTACTCCCTAGTATATTATATTTAGTAGAGTAAATAGGTCGGCTAGGGCTTTAAGAAGGGGAAGCTGGGCTATTTTATAGGGCTATAAGGCTTTTTAGGATCTCTTATAGGGTCTCTTATATATTTCTTACTTTAAAATAATTAGCTTTTTAGCTAGCTACAAGGGCGCGAATCTGCTCGCGTATGTCTACGATATTATTATTATCTTTAATTTCTAATCCTAATTAGATCTTAGGTTCCTCTTAAGTAGAGGTAGCTCTCTTAAATAACTTACTTTAGGTAGCATTGTTAGCTTTCTAAGGTTTATTGGTATTATATACTTTAGTTTTAATTCTGGAGGTATAGGTTTAGTCCTGTCTAGCTTATAAGGTAAAATATTATTTAGGCCTTCTTAGGTAATATAGAGTTGTTTTAGTGTCTAAGTATAACACGTTAATGCGTTATTGCAGACAAAGTTTCCTTTGGGGTAGGATATTATTAAGGCCTTCTTAGGCAGGGTAGGGTAAGCTTAGTATAATATTACGGCTTAAATAAATGCCTCTAAGCCGAAGCTTAAATAAATGCTATATTACAAAGATACTAAGCTAAGGAAAAGGAAAAGGGGTTGCTAGGACCGATGTAAACAAATATATAGGGTAAGCCGCCAAGGCGCTAGCTTTAGGCGAGCCAATCATAAATTAGCAGAATTTGGCAGGTAATATACAATTGCGCCGTTACACTAGTAGTAGATTAATTACTACTTCTACTATACTAAACTAAGGGAGGAAGATAATAAGGACTTTTAGAATATATTTAAGCAAATATAGAACCTTAGTAAGTACCTTTAGCTTTATTATAGGAAGTTTTATAAGCTAGGAATATATCTTACTATTAATAAACCCGTTAAATAATTTACTAGTCGCGCTATTAGGCTTATTATTATTTTAATAAAGTTAATACTAGGAGGCTTTAAGATATAGATGTTAGGTAACTAAGGCTATATTTTAGATTAAATATTCTATACTAAAGGTAATAAAAAAGGCCCGTATAAATTAGATATATACTTTATTACAAAAGATAACCTTTTAAAGATATAGGTAGTAGTGCTTAATTTTCTTATTTAAAAGGACAGCGAAATAGGCGACCGCCTCTACTACTTAAACAAGTATATTATTTGGCTTAATAACCTATTTAAATCTGTCTAACTTCTTAAGTGACTTTAATAGCTTAGAATTGGTGGTATAGAAATAGTTTAAATAACTAAAATAAAGCGTAAGGAGTAAGAGGAGTAGGAGAAGTACTAGGGCAAGAATAAGGGGCTGAAATACTAGGCTTTAATTAAGTAAATTAACTCCGCGCTTACTAAGTTTAAATTAATATATTTGTCTTCAATCCCTTAGGGTATACTATACGTAAAGACTTTTAAGAATTATATAGTAATAGAGTTTGCTTAAAAGGACGCTTAATTTATTCTATTTATAAGTACTATCGCTAATAATAAGTATATTTTACGGCTTAATAGCATCCGCTAATGCTATATCGCTAGGTTTAAAATATAAATAACGGCTTTAATAACGGCTAGCTAAGACAGCTACTAGTGCCATATAAGCTCGGAGGATTTTTAGTAACGTAGTAAGGAAGTGGCTATAGATTCCAGCCTTTATTAACTACTATAATCACTTTATAAAAGGCGTTAATAATGCCGATTAAATGCGGTAGTATTATCCCTCTTTTAAAAGGCACTAAAAGACTTAAAAGCTACTATGCTACTTCTTACTTAATATAGTTATTACTAATTGCTTTAAAATATCCTCCTTTGCTGGTAAAGGCTATAAAGCTTTTATCGCTTAACTTATTAACTTCCTATTTAAATACTTGATTTAAGGACTAAAAACGCACTATAGGTAGGTCCTTATAGATTAAATATAATAGTATTTAGTGGTGGAATATAGATATAAGCTAGAGAGTATAAATAGCAAGCCTATAATATAACGAAGCCTTATAGGAAATACTACGGTAGACTTACTAATAGGCTAAGTATATAGGTAAATAAAAAGTCAATAATATAAACATAACTAGTGGAGTAGGTTGCCTAATAGATTAACTTTAATTATATTCTAAGATTTACTATAAAGAAGATAACTATTTAGGTAGGAACTATAGTTCTTTAAGTATTTAATACTGCGCCTAAGAAATATACTAAGTACGCTAATACGTTAGTACGTTCTATATTCTAAACTTACAATATAACTAGCTATATAACTTAGCTACCCCTTATTTTATAGCTTAATTGGTTCTAATGTCTTTTATACCATCCTAACTAACCTATTTATATCTCTTTTTAGTAGTTACACTACTGCTAGTATAAGGTCCGTAATACTATCCCCCTCCTTTTTATCTTTATCCTTAAAGATATCCCCTATCTCTAAGTTATCTATTAAAGGTATAGCATTTCTATTTTTTTATTTAATAACTTTTATTATTCTTTATATCTAATTATTATAATTAGCTAGTAACTACTATACTATCGCCTAGTAAAGTTATACTATCCTATTCCTGTTATAAGAGGAAAAAGTTAATATATATTGCGATTACGGCTCTATTTATTTACTAATCTTTTTCCTATATTAAGTATACACGAGTAAATATACAATCGTTTTATAATATTTAATCTATCTCTAATGCTAAATATATATATTTTTTTATTTTTTATAAGTGTCTAGTACCTTATCTAATTTATCTTAAGGTTTTATATTTAATCTACTGCGTCTTATCTTAAGGATAAGTTAGCCTTAGCCCTTACTAACGTATAAAAACTCTAAAATAATAGGGAGTAGATTCGCGCTAAAGAGTAGAGAGTATTTAAAGCTTAACTAGCTACTTATACTCGGTTACTCCGTCTTAAAAAGGGTTATAAAAAGGTACGCTTTAAGGAGTTACGTCTTACTAAATGAGGTCTCCATAAGCTTAAGGCTAAAAAGGCTAAAAAGGATTCTAATTAAGAAGAGGCGGAAATAGTTTATATACTAGTAGTAGATCCCCTAGATAATCTAGCTTATCTATTACCTTTAACTAATTCTTTTATTTTTAGCTTTTTTTTATATATAACCTAACCTGTTTTCTTATAATACTTCTATACCCTTTCTATAGCGTTCTTTAAGTTCTATAATAGCTTTTAGGTAGTCTTGTTATAGCCTATTTACTTTACTTTATACTATATTTTATTATTAATATCCTTATAACTAATTATCTTTAAAACTTACTATTTGTCTTCCTCTTATCCTCTATATATATCTACTTTATAAATTAATAGCTTAATATTCCTATATACTAGCTTTAGTGTTATAATATACTATATAGGGTAGATCTTTATCTTAGCTAGTAGGTTTAACTTAAATATAACTAGTAAAATCCTTTCTATAATTTTAAAGGGTCCTAGTTTAATATAGTCCAATTTCTTATATAGTTATTAACTCTTAAAACTTTTACATAGTAGCTATACTTTATCCCCCTCTCTAAGGTCTAGTCCCTTAGATCTCTTAGTATTACAGTACTTTTTTTTTATCTTTTCTTATACTATTTTTGCTAATTTAATAAGGTCTATATAAAGATTAATTAATATCTTCATTCTTTACTTAGCTATACTACTTATCTTCTTTACTTAATATAGCGATAATAATATTCTTAGTTTATACTCGTAATTCGCCTTAAATGGTAATATCCCGATTTCTTTTTATAGTATTATATTATATATAAACTATATAACTAGTAATAAAAATACCTAGTTATTCTATACGTAATTAATATAATATCTTAGATACTATTCTAGCGTCTAATTTAGTCTTTCTACTTATCTGTCCGTCTATAAATAATATACTATTAATATTACTGCGCAAACTCCTTATTCCACTAAGAATACCTTTTAAAATACTGCTATAAATCTTAAATCTCTATCTAATATAATTTTACTTAGTGCTCTATGCCTAATAAATACTTCTTTAATATAGATTTTAGTAATATTTTCCGCTAAGGTTTCTTCTATATATGCTATAAAGTAGCCTTATTTAGTTAACTTATTTACTAGTATAAGGATTATATTATAATCCTATCTAGTAATAGGGTTTCTTAACCTTAGCAACTTTATAATAAAGTCCTATAATATAACCTCCTATAATCTATCTAGTATTTTAATAAGTCGTAGCCCTCTATATAGCTTATACCTTATTAGTTTATTTCTTTAGTAATTTAGATATTCTTTTATACCTTTTTTTGCTATACTTTAGATTCTATTAATAATATACTCTTCTTAGAGTCTTAATACTAAGCCCGTAGCTTTATTATATCTTTAAGTTATTTCCTTATAAAAGTCTTTAATAAAATATTCCGCTATACTTTTAGGATATATTTTATTTCTTAGTTCTTATATATATTTATATACAGGTCTTCTAGCTACGCCTTTAAAATCTATTCTATCTAAAAGCTTTTTAGTATCTTATAAACTCTTTCTAACTTATCTTTTTAGGTTATTACTAGTTTGGGATAATTATATCTAATTAATCTGTCCTTATCTTTGTGTAATATAGCCCCTAAAGGTTTCTTATTGCCTTATAATTTAGCTTTTCTACTAAGCGTATCTGCTCTTGCGTTATTAGTACCCTTAGTATACTAAATTTTAAAATAGTATTTTGTAAGTATCTCTGCCTATCTAACCTATCTATAATTAAGTTCTTTTGTTATTAGGAACCCTATTAGCTTCTTATAATTTATCTTAACTTTAAATAGTTTTTCTATACCTTATAAGAATACTCTCTATTCTTTAAGTACTATAACTATACCTAATAACTCCTTATTATAGATGTTATAGTTTAGTTCTAATAGTGTTATTCTCTAATTATAGTATATTATTAGGTATTACGCGTCTTAATACTTTTATAGTAAGTATACTTTTAGTACAAAGCCTAATACATCCGTTTAACCATTATCTCTAATTTAGATTTAAGAGCATATGCACTAAATCTTAGGAGATAGGTCTCCTTAATTAATTAATTAATACCTTAACTGTATCTAATAACCTAAGGGTAAATGCGAAAATAATGCGTTAGTGACGTGGGGGATTATATAAAACGATTATAGATTATATCTTAATAGTTAAAGACGACGGCAAGCTAAGGCCCTATATATTAAGCTATATTGTTATAGAAGTGGGCACGAGCTAGAAAACAATGTACTAAACGGGGTAGTAATTAAAGAAGGCTACGTACGCGTAACTATGCGTAGTTGATATAAAGATATTTAGATAAAGAAGAAGAGTCTTTATATGCTAGGTACGGGTATAAATAGGGGTTGTAGGGGAACGTGCGTAGGTGTTTTGGGACGAACGTAAGCATGGGTTAAGAACGTCAAAACGCGCAGGGACGTGAGAATGTGTGAGTCCCGTAACATATATACTAAATAGTTTTATAAGACTATATTAGGAATAACAAATTGCCTATAATACTTATAATTAATTATAGACTAGTATAAAGGCTTAGATATAAAGTTATATAAAAATCCTTAAGTTAGCCTAGGTAGTTACTAGTAGGCTTCCGGTAGGCTTCTAATAGGTCTTTTAGTAATCTTTACGTCTTTTCTTTAGTTATATTTTTTCCTTATTAAGGTTTTTTAGAAGTTTAAAGTAGGGGTTAAATAGATAGATAATATACAGCGGTATACTAATATCTCTCCAATGTCTCTCTAAACCCCTTTTAAGACGAGCCCTTATAATCTCCCTATTGTAAGGTAATAGCAATTAGGGGCTAGCCGTAAGAAAAAGGGGGGCAATATAAGGGATATTATTGCGGACACTTTAGGTTGCCCTTAGGACAACCCCTAAACGCCCCTTAGATAGTTAATAGTTACGTATTAAAGGCACGTGCTTATAGTATATAGTCTCCACAATTCCAAAGGCCTTACCTTCTTAAGGATTTATCTCTCTTACTAATCTATTCTATTCCCATAATTGTGCCTTATAGCCCCCTATCTATAAAGCCCCCTTATACTATATTAGTTATCTATATATATAATCTATACTAATATATAATACGTTAGGTATTTTAGGTTAACTTTTAACTTATTTTTATTTTTAAGTTTAAACCTCTATTTAGTTAATTAATATATTAGTTCTATATTTACTAATACTAAGATTTACCTTTTACTTTTTTAGTCCTATAATCTTTCTTCTAGATTTCTAGACGTTATAATAAATGCTCCTTTAATATAACTTATATATTTTTCCATAATTACTTAGTCTTAAATAACTTTTTATCTAGCTATATATAAAATTCTTCCTACTTATTATTATATCTCTATTTACACTACTTTAAGTATAATTCTATAAGTATATATAATCCGTCCATAAGGAAGTACTATATTATTACTATATTATTATAACCTTTAGTATACCATTCTTTAAATCTAGCTAGAATTTCTAAATTCTTTTTTTCTTCTAGTTCTTTAAGCCATTTTGCTCCCAGCGCACCCAGTTTAGGCCTGTTAGTAATTTTTTATATAGGTACTCTATCCCTAGGTTTACCTAGCATTTTTAATTTTTAATTTTTAATAACCGCTTTATTTTCACCCCGCTTTAATTTAATTCTTAAATCTTTTTTAGTCTTCTCCTAGTTTATATCTAGCTATTAAATTCTCTAGATTCTTAAACTTTATAATTTCAGTATTAACTATTTAACTTTAAGGCTAAATACCTTACTTACCTACTATAGGCGTCCTTATTTATTTATTAAAATCCTAGTTCCCTAAAAATATTTACCCTGTACTTATTTATTTATCTTTAAATTAAGCTACTACCCTTTTCTATTAGTTTTTATCTATTATAGATTCTTATATATTTTTTATCTCGTTTTAAAAATCTTAAGCATTTTTTATTCTTTCTTTAAAAATATAAACTTATAGCCTTTTATCTTTATTAAGTACTAAAGTAGTTTACTATTCTATTTCTCTTATATCTTATAAAGTAATAGATATTATATCTAATAAAGTTTCCATCTCTATTATTAATTCTTTCTTTATAGTAGATTTAACCTCTACCTCTATTATTATATTCTTAAGGTTTATATACTCCTAATAAGCTGCCTTTATTATCTTATTATTATTACTACTAATAGTTTAATTATTTTAATCCTTAGATTATATTACTTATTAGTAAAACTAGTATATAAGAACTTTCTTAACTAACTACTAGCTAAATATACCGTTTAAGTCCCAATCTAGTTTATAAAGTTAATCTTATTCTTTATTTAACCCTACTATACCATAGGGTTTTCTTAACTTAGGCTCTTATAGCTAATAGCTTACGCTATACTTAGCGTCCTTATAAACTTAGTATACGTTATTATAATAAAATATAAAACTCTTAATTAAACACTCCTTTATTCCTTATAGTATATTATTATTTCTATATATATATATATAATCTACTAGTCTTATTCACTTTACTATATAGTTATTTTAACTATCTTTATAGTCTTTAGCGAAATAACCCTATTTCTTATAGTTTATATAAGCATCTTTTTTATACTACTTTTCTTATTATAGAGTTCGCCTAAATATCTTTTACTACTAAAATCCCTAGTTTAGCCTTTGCTCCTTAGTCCTTTAATTACTTAATTCTTAACCTCTAGGTTTCTATAGTTGCTTATTTTACTTTTTTAATTCTTTAATACCGCTTAATATAATAAAGCCTTGTAGTAGGAACTACGGTAGACTTGTTAATAGGCTAGGTATATAGGTAAATAAAAAGTTAATAATGTAATAATAACTAGTGGAGTAGTTGCCTAATAGATTAACTCTAATTATATTCTGAGATTTACTATAAGGAGAGAACTATCTAGGTAGGGACTGTGGTCCTTTAAATACACAACTATACTTTTAAGAAATCCTCCTTATATATAAGGTATATAAGTTCCTCTTATACCTCTTATTTAATATATAGCACGTTATATAACCTTAGTTACTATTCCTTATTATATAGTTCTATCGGCTCTATTTTAGACTATGCTTTAATTAACTAACTAGCTGCTTCCGACTCTTCTCCTAGTAGTTATAATATTATACTTAAAGCGTTTATAACACTATCTCCTTCCTTTCTATCTTCGTCCTTAAAGACTCTTAATATCTTTAAGTCGTTTATTAGAGGTATAATATCCGTCTAATTAATTTAGTTAATATTGTCGCTTATTATACCTAAAGCCTCTTCTTCTTTATACGCCTAACGTCATGCCTGCACCATTGCTGCAATATTATTACTTAGTAAAATTATACTATCTCTATATTCTCGTTATATAAAAGAGGGGTTAGTCTATATTGCGTTAGCGAGTCCTTTTTCGCGATAACCGTTCTCTTGCTTAGAGTGCATTAAAGTAAATATTTATTTGTCCTGTGATGTTCGCTCTACCTCTAATGCTAAGTATACGCGTTTTATTACTCTTAATAGTTATCTAGTCCCCTAATTAATTTGCCTTAGGGTTTTATATTTAATCTACTGCTACTTATTTTAACGGCGAATTATCTTAAGCCCTTACTAAACTAAAATGTTCCCGTAATACGGAATAAAAGGCCCTAAATACTTATATTGCAGTATTTACTTAATTACTTTATCTTAAGAAAGTTTATAAAAAGGGTTATTCTAAAGAGTAGAAACTTATAAAATAAGGTTTATAGAAACTTAGCGATAAAAGAACGGATTCTTTTCTAGCCAAGAAGGGAATAGATCTAAGTAGTTTGGCAGCTGCTCTTCTTAGGTCCCCCTTAAGTAACTTATTCTTTAGCGATCCTTTTTTATTAATGCTGCCTAACCTAATCTCTTCTGATACTCCTGTACCTTTTTTATAGCGTTTTTTTAAATTTTTATAGTAGCTCCTAGGTAGTTTTAGTATAGCTTATCTACTTAACCTTATACTATATTTTATTGTTAATGTCCTTATAACTAACGATCTTTAAAACTTACTATTTGTCTTCTTCTTATCCTCTATATATATCTACTTTGTAAACTAGTGGCTTAATATCTTTATATGCTGGCTTTAGTATTATAATATACTATATAGGGTAGATCTTTATCTTAGCTAGTAGGTTTAACTTAAACGTAACTAGTAAAATCCTCTATATAATTTTAAAGGGTCCTAATCTAACGTAGTCTAACTTCTTGCTTGGTTGTTAACTTTTGAAATTTTTATATAGTAGCTATACTTTATCTCCCTCTTTAAGATCTAGTCCCTTAGATCTCTTAGCGTTATAGTATCTTTTTATTCTTTCTTATACCTTTTTTACTAACTCTATAAAGTCTATATAAAGATTTATTAGTGTCTTTATTCTTTCTTTAGCTGTACTACTTATTTTCTTTACTTATTATAGTAATAACGATATTCTTAGCTTATATCTATAATTTGCCTTAAATAGTAATATGCCTATTCCTTCTTGTAGTGTTATATTATATATAAACTATATAACTAGTAATAGCGATACCTAATTATTCTATGCGTGATTAATATAATGTCTTAAATACTATTTTAGCGTCTAATTTAATCTTTCCATTTATCCGTCCGTCTATAGATAATATATAGTAAAAGTTACTACTCTAACTCCTTGCTCTGCTAAGAATACCTCCTAAAATACTACTATAAATCTTAAATCTCTATTTAATATAATCTTATTTAGTGCTCTATATCTTATAAATACTTCTTTAATATAGATTCTAGTAACATCCTCTACTGAGATTTCTTCTGTATATGCTATAAAGTAGCCCTATTTAGTTAACTTATCTACTATTACTAAGATTATATTATACTCTTATCCGGTAATAGGATCTCCTAACTTTAGTAACTTAATAATAAAGTCCTATAATATGACCTCCTATAGTCTCTCTAGTATTTTAATGGGCTATAGTCCTCCGTATAGCTTATACCTTATTAGTTTATTTCTTTAGCAATTTAGATATTCTTTTATTACTTTTCTTGCGATATTTTAGATTCTGTTAATAATATATTCTTCCTAAAGTCTCGATACTAATCCTGTCGCTCTATTATATCCTTAAGTCATTCCTTTATAGAAATCTTCTATAAAATGCTCTGCTATGCTTTTTAGGATATACTTCGCTTTTTAATTTTTGTATATATCCATCTATAGATCTTCTAGCTATGCTTTTAGAATTCTCTATACCTAAAAGCTTTTTAGTATCTCGTAGACTCTTTCTAGTTTGTTATCCTCTTAAGTTACTACTAACTTAGGGTAATTATACCTAATCCATCTATCCTTGTCTTTGCGTAGTATTACTCCTAATAGCTTCTTGTCGTTTTATAGTTTAGCTTTTCTACTAAATATATCTACTCTTACATTCTTAGTTCCTTTAGTATACTAAATCTTGAAATAGTATTCTATAAGCATCTCTACCTATTTAACTTATCTTTAATTAAGTTCTTTTATTATTAGGAACCCCGTTAGGTTCTTATAATCCGTTTTAACTATAAATAGTTTCTCTACGCCTTATAAGAATGCTCTTTATTTCTTAAGTACTATAACTATACCTAATAACTCCTTATTGTAGACGTTATAGTTTAACTCTAGTAATGTTATTTTTTAACTATAATATAATACTGGATGCTATGCGTTCTAGTGCTTTTATAGTAAGTATGCTCCTAGTATATAGTCTAATGCATCTATTTCTACAACCATGTCTAGTCTTAGTTAGTAGATTTTAAGGATTAGCTCCTAGGTAAATAATTTCTTAAGTTCTTTAAATAGCTTCCTCCGCTCTTCTCCCTATGCCTATAGTTCCTCTTTCTTTATAAGCCTGGTAAATAGTTTAATATTCTTTAACTACTATACTATAAACCTTTTATAGTAATTATAAAACCCTAAGAATAACCTTAACTGTGTTATATTTTCTAGTTCTTGCCAACTTACTATAGCTTTAGTTTTCTTTAGGTCTATACTAATATAACCTAGTTTAATAATAAATTCTATAAAATCGGTCTTCTTTATAAAGAAGTCGCATTTCTTAATTACTACTAGTATTTATTCTTCTTGTAGTCTCCTTAAGACCCATTTAACGTATTCCCCATACTCTTCCTTAGTTATTAAGTAAATAATGATATTATTAAGGTATACTATAACAAACTTATCGAAGTATTCTCCTAATATACTATTAATTCGTTTCTAAAATGTTATAAGTGCATTTATTAGCCTAAATTGTATAACTCTTAGTTTATATAGTCCTTCTCTTAAACTAAAAGCAGCTTTCTATTTATCGCCTTCCTTAATTCTAATTTAGTAGTACGCCTATCTTAGATCTATCTTTATAAAGATTTACGCGTTACCTATCTAATCCTAAATTTCGCTAATTAAGGGTAAAAAATACCTATCCTTTTAAGTAATACTATTTAATTGCCTGTACTTAATACATAGCCTAAGTTTTCCGTTTTTCTTTAGTACGAATAGTACTGGATATCCTGCTAATAACTATAATAGTTTAATATATCCCTTTTATAAGTTCTCTTAGACAAACTCTTTAAGTACTCTTAACTTTTCTTTAGTAAGCTTATAGGTTGGAAAGAACCTTAGACTTATTTCTAGTTCTAACTCTATCTTATAATCCTATACTATATAATCCGCCAGCTTTTTACTTTCTAGGCTCTATAGTTTCTTACTATATTTATGGTATCTCTTTAGTATATAACTTAAGCCTCGCTTAGTCTCTTTATATATTACTCTAACTTAGTACTATACTAACTTAGTTTGCTGTTGTATCTTGCGTTATTAAGTATCCCTAATATTAACCTAACCTATAATCTAATCGATTTTTGGATTGTATTTCTGTAACTAAGGCATTTCTAGTACCGCCTTATCCCGTCCTAATGGTAGGATATTAAAAGACATCTTAATTTGTCTTCCTTTAGTGGTTATCTAAATAGGTCCTATTTTAAGCTTAATAATCCCTCCTCTATAGGCTATTAGATCTCCTAAAATCGTAACTAATAGGTAAAGTTGTTCCTTTTATTTATAAGGTAATCCTATTCTCTTAACTGCTACTAGTAAGATATAGTTCCGCGTCGCTCTACTATCTATTAGCGCCTTAAACTATTAATCTTACTAATTAACTTATAAATTTAGATATTATCCTTAAATTCCTTTAAGGGTTTAAGGCTCTACTACTAGCTCCCTTTAATTCTATAGGCCTCTTGTAACGGAATTCCCTAAAAGGTATATATTAGATAAGACAGAAGGAGATCTTATCTATATTCTATCTACGTCCTAGAAGACACAGTTAGACAGATAAGGGGTAAAGGGTTTTGCTAGCGTCTTAAAAGGATTATATAGGGAGCTGGTTCTCCTCTAGAGAAGAACTAGCAATTAGTCTCTAAATAGAAGAGGTTAGAAAGTATTTATCCTTTATTTGTAAGGATTATTTTACCTTAACTTATCTTCTACTTACCTATAACTCTTATTCTATACTATTAATTAGATAATTATACGTTCTAATTAGACTAGCCTCTTACAATTTTAATCGCTTTTAATCCTTTACGGAAGGAACGTACGGCTATTAATCGACGATAACGGGCTATACCTCCTTACCCCCTAAAATAACGCCCCCACCGTAAGAGGTTTAGAGAGTCTCCCCAGAGGAGCGCATTTCCTCTTCCTATAAAGAAGCTACAGCTAGTCCGTCTAACCTTATAAGACCTTTAAAAACAATTACCGCTAGGAAGTCATTAGAGCGGTTACTACGCGAGACCCTATAAAAAAATTAAGGAGTTAGAGATACGATTAAGATAAGTATATTAAAACTACTAAGAATAATTATAAGAACAATTAGAGGAAGTATAGATACCCTAGATACGAAGCGGACTTAAAGGGGTAATGCTATACTACGCGGTAATATTAGAAAAACCTAAATTCCGTATAAAGGAACCTAATAAGTACTATGATAATAATCTCTAGAACTATAATCGTTTTATCCGTTAATGCGAAACTAAGTTTCGGCTAGATCCGAAACGTTACTCTAATAAGTATAATTAGACACTAATTACTTCTACCTTCCTACGTAGCACCGTTAAGAGTTTATAGACACGCTATAAGAAGAAACTTA
>Ga0307515_10010639_pt1 | contig 17590 bp, 20 predicted proteins | sample 17_EM_MG_FD_194513 | JGI IMG/M metagenome (GOLD analysis project Ga0307515, IMG submission 194513) | Populus trichocarpa ectomycorrhiza microbial communities from riparian zone in the Pacific Northwest, United States - 17_EM | ecosystem: Host-associated > Plants > Roots > Unclassified | place...
CCCATGATTTTTCTTATACAATATAGAATTTATTAATGATGTTTTATGATTTTTAATTAGGCAACAAAGTGAAATCCTATTTTTTGGCCAAAAGTGGCCCACAGTTGGAATTTTTTTTGGTCAAGCTCACTGCAACGGGTTGTAATCGATTTATATTTAATTCTTGGAATTTTTTTGGGCACACGCGGCGGCCCAGAACAGGGGTTTTCGTGAACACATTGACCAAATTTCACTATTTATATCAACGCTGATGGCTCAAGAGGTAAATAGATTTATCTCAAATTTATCCGAATATATCTACGCGTTGAAACACCTTGTGCACACCTCAAATCTGTATTTGAATAGGTGAGTTCAAAGAGTGTATTGCCGGTATTCCAATACTGAAAACAATTGAAAATGGCTTTTGGGCCTTTTAGAAAAAAAACTCAAGCTGGCGCCTGGTCCACCCATTGCACCACCCATCAGTGTTGTACCACGCACCTGTCGTGGTATCCATTCGTGCCATCTCCCACCTGGCATCTCTCTCGTGTCCTCCAGATATTCCCAATGCCTCTGCCGCTGCCCTGCCCGGCCATCTGTTCATTTTTTGCTGCATCTTGGACCACACTGTCATTGCCTGCCTCGCTGCCCCCACTTTCCATGCACGCGTTCTCGATATTTTGGCATACCAAAAGGTGAGTACGATAGGGCCAAATGTGTTGTTCAGCTTACCACTCGAAAGCTTTATGAACAGTGCAGCGACCCCAGGAGCGACACGATCCCATGTATGTGCAATCTACATTATCGCATGCACCTTCCTGACACTTGTAGCCCAACCTACAGTCCGCGTGCGGTATTTAACGGCTCTGCAGGTCCTTCCCTCCATCGTCGCTGCCCCTACACATCAATGACCACATTCTCAAGGTTCTCTGCATATTCAGAGGTGAGTGCAACATGACTCAAGGTGTTGCTGAGCAGCTAATCACTTACACTGTCTGAAAACCTTGACTGGTCTGCGTAACGACCCTGGGAGTGACTCGCCCATGTACATGCGTTGCACATATATCACATCCAATTATTTGGTACTTATAACCCCACCCAGGGCCCACACGTGCCGGCTATCGGCTTCGCAGGACCTCAGACAACCTCTTCCTCCTTGCCGCCTTCCCCACTGCCTCCACACCTCCATAGGCTCACTCCCAATGTTCCCGGCATATCTACAGGTGAGTACAATATCATTCAGTGTGCCATTCAGTGTCCAACAGCTTACAACTCAATAATCCTGCCCAGGCTCCACCAGACCACATACCGACCCCAGGAGTGACTCATTCATGTACGTGTGTGTGCACATTTATCGCATATGCTTCACTGACGCTTGTGGCCCAACCCACAGCCCACCCGCGACAGCTATCAGCTTTGCAGTACCTTGGACCTCCTGTTCCTTGTTGCCACCTGTCTCACTGACCCCACACACCCAAGCACACATTATCAAGGCCCTCTGCATACCCAGAGGTGAGTACAATATCATTCTACATGGTGTTTTGCTCCCAATAGTTTACCCAATTCGATGACCTCACCCAGGTTCCGCCGGACTGCGTAACGACCCCACGGGCACCCCACCATGCACATACGACCTGTGTAAATGTATAATAGTTTAGTTATGTATTTAATTCGAATTTATTTAATTTTCTTTGAATTTTCTTTGAATTTTTTGGGCACGCGCGGCGGCCCAGAACGGGGGTTTTCGTGAAGCAAATTTACCTGACTTCACTATTTGTATCAATACTAATTACTCGAGAGTTAAATAGATTTATTCTAATTTATCTGAATATATATCTACACGCCAGAACACCTGTGCACGAAGGAGCAAAATGTCGAGAGGCGCCACTGACTCCGAGATGTCACTGCAAACGAAACGTGGTGAGTCGTCTAAATGTCTCAAATACGAGGAACTGAATACCTCGCAACGACTTTTGCCTCCATTTGGGCCAGGTTTAGCACCTCACCACCCGCAAGGCGAGTCTCCTGGAGCCACCTCTGGCCTTCATGCGATTCGCCCATCTCTCCGTTTTCAGAAGCGGCAAGTTCGTCAAGCGTGACAAGACCCCTGAGGGCTGTGATGCACTCCCCTGCTGCCTTTTCCACTTCCCTCCCATCAATCTCCTCCAGAGGGACGTCGCAGAGTAGTCCCACATACTTCGCCATCTTCTTGAACAAAGTAAATTGGAGGTTCCCGACTGTCCCAACACTCGGAGGACCTCTTCCGAGTGCTTTGAGTCTGAAAGTTGTCCCGATTTCTCCTCGCCAACCGGGACATTGGCGGATACCAACGAAATAGGCGGGTCGGAGAACATGGCCGCGGCGATTTCCCAATCGATTGGTGCAGGTGTACGAGGAGTAAAAGGGACCGGTGTCGACGCTGTGGGTACTTTGATCGCGGTGGGCCGAGCAAATTCGAAGTTGACGAGGATAATCTTGCCCGTCAATGATACGGCTGACCTTCCCGGAACTGAATTATCATCCTGGAAGAACGGCATCCCGCACACCTTTGCCCATTGCTCGAGATTGTTCAAAATATGTGTCGCCAATTCGCGCCGAGTTAGAGGGACATCTGCACCGAGGAGTGAGGATGTGAAGCCGTTGCTTGCACGAGCTGGCTCGTGTTACTTCATCAGAGTGTGGTAGGTATGCAAGGCGGTCGCGGAGCTCTGTTATAAAGGAGCTGGATTAGAGTTAGAGAAACAAGAGGGTTTGAGGGCGTCGTTGGTCTCACTTTAAGGGTGATGAGCTCCTGCTGAGAGACTCCCTTGTAGAGAGAAAGCACTCGGGCGTCGTTGATGGGATAAGTGGACGCTGCATTCAGGCTGCACAAAATTTCCGGTAGGAGAGTAATAAATCGCTTGACAAGATCGAGCGTCGACTGGTCGTCATTTGGGATTTGACCAATGGCAACTGGTGGAACGGACGATGGAGCTGGTGGCTCGTGCTGCGCTGGTGTATGAACGTCCCATTCGCGAGGATGTTCAGGCGCGTAAAAGCACCTCAAGTCCCAAGGAGATTGGGCGGTGAAGAAGAGTTTACTTCTTCTGAACGCGTTGGAGGCGCAGAAGAGGCAGTAGGACTAGTGCTGATGTTGGTGCCTCGGGCTGGGGCTGACATTTCTTGAAAATAGCACTCTACAATGCATGTCTTTGCAGGAAGACTCGGAGGGAAGGACTCTTGCCCACTGGTCCGAGTTTGACTGGGAAGCAAATGGCTCCAAACCTGAGATTGAAATTCACCAGTAAGTCACCGGTGTCAGTTTCTGTTATTTGTTTGTTTTGTGTTTATATTCCAAACTCCGCTTCTCGTGACCTTATTGACTCCGCTCCCACCCTTACAAATCAGTGCTGGCTGTACAACCAGCTCGCCCCCGTTGGCGAACTGCTGGTGCGACTCGTTGAGGGCGGGCCGTGGCAGGCCGTCCTCATTGAAAACGACAACTCTGGACTCGACGACAACCCCCTCGCGTGGGTCCCAAACCCTGTAACCGGCTCCCTCATACTTGTGGCCGACGAAGAAACATATCCTCGACCGGACATCAAGGTTTCCTCAATTTCTCCAGCGGCTGGACGACAATGCATGGCGCCCCAAACCCGCGCAAGTGGGCCAGGTCAGGCTTCGCGCCATAGCGAACCTCAAATGGGGTACGTCCATCTAACGCCCTCGTGGGCGTCCTGTTGTGTGCGTAGGTCGCTGTGTTGAACGCCTCTGCCCACAGATAATCCGGGAGACCTGAGTCGTATAGCGCGCGCCGCATTGGTGAGTACTCCGATGGTGCGCTCAGCCACCTCATTCGACGCAGGGTGTACAGCTTAATCCCGTCCTGCTTGCAGATATCGCGCACCTCCCCCATCGACAACTCGCGCGCGTTGTCGATCACCACCGCGCGTAACCTGAACCCTGACTTATTCTCTGCCGCCACCCGGAGCGACTTGTAGGCATCGGCAGCCTCTGACTTGGGCCGCGGCGGTCTCGTGTAAGCCGCACGAGTGTAGTCGTCCACGACGGTATACGCGTATTCCCTCCCGCCAACTGACTTCGTAGGAATAGCGCCAACTATGTCGATATGCACCCTCTCGAGCTATTCGCTCGCGCGGCCGTGGCCCTCCTTGTGAGGTATGTAGATAGACCGCCTTTACCGCAACGCATGAACGCATCAAGACCCGGCGCCACTGCAAGTACGTCCGTGGCGACCATTCCACTCGCACTACTCTGTGCCAGTGCCAACACTGTCTTGAATGCCGGGTGACCTAGTCGTCAATCTCTCCCGGGAATACAGAGTCCCCCTTCGACCTGAATGGAATACGGTACGTCTATGACGTGGTGGTAGATAATCATTTGGTGCTTCTCCCTCGAGCGCGCGATCTGTACAAGAGCGCGACGAAGAACCTCAAGGGCGCCCGCCGTTGTCAATAGTCCACCAAGAATCCAGAGCCCACCAATTGCCCCTCCTCAGACTTCCAGTTCACAATACACCCATATTTCTGAGTATTCGACGAGCAGGAGGGCACAAGCAGCGGAAGCCATCCTCCACCGCCACCTGTGGCTAATGCTGGTACGAGGGAGCCAAGAGAGCTGCAGACAGGCATCGATGCCGTAGTGCGCGCATCTCCACCTAGCGGATATGACGCTTCTCGGGAACCCTCTCCTCCTGAGCAACCCTACAGTACCCAACCTCCTACTCAAGCCTACGCTTCCCCGCAAGGTGTAACAAGCGGACTTCAGTTAGCCCGGCAAACATCTATTCTATTGGCGGCGCCTAAAGTTACAAGATTGACGATGAAGGATACTACCTATGAGGCATACAAGGATCCGATGTTGGTGGATACAACCTCGAAGATGTGGATCTTGGGAAGTGTAGGAGAGTAGATAACAGGCCACAGGAAGGTTTAGTGAACCGGACTACGTGACGTTGCTCAAGGACCCTCTGGTATTTCCTGCACTCGAGCACTGCATTGTCGACGATATCAATCGCGAGGATTTAGTCGGCTATATCGGCAGCGAGAGATTGGATGAATATACACGCTTTTAATAATTTACATCGCTCTGCTGCGAGATGTAGCCAGGTTAGTAAGGCGGGTTCGACAATGTGTCTACCGCGCCGTCTTGGGTGAAGTATCAGTGAGGTACGGCGTCAGAATTTTCCGCGCAGCCGTGTACGACGAGAACAATCGCGTTTTTTGGGGCCCGCTACAAACACGCAAGGATACAAGACGAATCATGAGGCCCTTATATAACCGTCCATCTGGTATACAGCCAACGGAGCTCGAAACCTGAAACATCCGGCAGTACCAATTTCCGAATACGGTAGAGGCATGGGAGAGATCGGGGGAACCAAATTTTGGTTTCCGAACGAGCGCCAGAAGAACGGCAACGACTGACATAATGATTAGTTTTCTGCTTTGCGTATAGATGGGCGGGTTGGTGACTCACGTGAGGCACCGATAGCTGGGCGATCGTCAATCGTCATCCCACGTACTCTTGATGATCTATCAGTCATCCTCAGGGAATACGCCGACTCCTCTAATGACACTAATGGTCCCACCTAAAGCCCTATTGCAGCTCCTAGTGGTACCACTCCCGCTTCTCGAACGGTGACTACGACGCACTCCGCTTTCTTCCGTCGCCGTTGCAACTGTCCAACCGCTCTCGTGCAGTAAGCACCAGTGATCCCACCGCCCCCCATCTTGGCGCCACTACTGTAAACGCCGTCGCCAGAATCTGTATACGGGGTACCGAGTCGCAATGGGTTCGGCCTGGTTTTGGAACCGCGCATGGAATGATCCCCGATTCCAGGGCTCTGCATAGGGCTCACACCCATTATAGTCCCCCCAATCACGCTGCTACTGCTCTTCATAACTTTTGATTGAGGTGTCTGCATCGCTCTGCTCGGCGGGTGCATCGATGCTCTCGGCAGAGCAACCACCGCAACAGGCGAGCGGTTGAGACTGTGCGACGCAGAATGGTGATTGCGTCGCAGGCGAGAGAGACCAGCGTGGGGTACCTGGCTCGAAATCAGGGAAGCTGCTGGGCTACTTGTCTGCTCTAGCACGCGAAGAGAAATGAAGATGGTCCGAAGGTGCATTAGAGCCCTTTCTACTTATTGTGATGGTGATATCTGGAATGGCACCACCAGGCGGTGTTTTGAGAGGCCCCGATTCGTCCGAGGAAGACTCGGAGATCAATCCAATCAGCGAGCCTTCTGATCTTGTTACGATAGCAGCATCGTCTGAGCCGTCAGGGCGAGTGTTTATTGGGACGTTGACAGTGGAAATTTGGGGCGGAACAGAGGTTGAGCGAGTTCGAGGATTCAGTCCTCTGATATGCTCGAAGCCCCGTCTATATCCCAGCCGCGTGTTGCTGTCGGTTTGCTGTGTCCGAACTTGCGGTTGAATCAAACCCTCCTCTGGAGTGATCGATGCAAGTGTCTTGGGCTTAGATACGTCGTGAGAGGTCTCGTAGGGCGGCCGAGACCGCTCAATGGACCGATGAGACCGTCATCGTCGTGGCGGAGTGGGAGGGAGTCGACTGGGTACGATGGTGCCCCTCCGAACGGCCAAGTTAACCTTGACGGGCGGAGGGGAAAGAGTTTTCAGGGCTGGGTCACCCGAGGAGGCGGGGCGAAATACCAAGGAGGCCCGGCGTGTTTCTCGTTCTGGGGGACTGAATAGAGGATTCGCAAAACCCGGCTCTTCTTCGTCCGGCGAGCTGCTTGCATGCTAGATTACTACGTGCTGTTCACGGGTATTTGTAGACGTGACACCGCTAATGGAGTATCCTGAGGGGAATGGGGGACTCCTGGCAATGACCGAGCTGCCAATGGGTGGGTAGGCGTCCTTCGCATGGATCGATCGCCCCCTCGGTGATGGGACCTCCTTGGGCATAGGACCCTTGACTGTTCGGCAGACTGATCGATAATCGCAGAGGGTGAGACCTTCATTGGAGAAAATGGGCGTCCTCACTTCCATCGAATCGCGGCTGAGGGTGGTGGTCAGTTTGTCAATACCCCTCACTCAGGATTCAGTAGGATTTATGTCGGAAACACGTCCATAGAAGGGATGAAAGGTACGTACTATTCAGTCTCAGCGCAGTCCCAATGCAGCTCCCAAAAATAGGCGTTTCGACTATGGGCCCGCTTTTCCTGCTATTCCCGTCCCTCGTTTCTGCACCAGCTTTGAGCCAGAATTCCTACAAATCTCTGTCCCACGTCTTTCTTGGCCTTATTTTGGATGCAGTTGGTCGTAGGTGAGCAGGCTGCATTCCGAAGAGCTTCTTGAATAAATTGACACTTTGGCCACCGGGCTGAGGCCGAAATCAGGTGGGCGTAAGGCAACAAGAGGCATTGGAGGGTTAGAGTGTTGAGCGTGTATAGTTGGAGAGGTGCGTGTAACGGTTGAGGAAGACGGAGGCGACTCTTGCGAGCCAGGAACAGCTGCATTACCGGATGGCATGCCAGGGGAGATAGTTGGAACCGTGTATACTGAGCAATTACGAGCAAAAGAGAGTTTGTGCAATAATCGATGAGCCGTGGTACGTTTATACCCTGATGTCGGAATTTGTTGGAGCAGTTAAATGCGGATGGCCACACTCGAAAGATTGCTGGAGTACGAATCCAGACAACTTAAGACGGGTTGATAACTTTGTTGCCAGTTATGCAGAGTAGGACACTGTCGACTGATTGGGCTGTCGTGATGATGAAGTATCAGAACGAAAGCGGACGCGAATATTGATGTACTGCAGCCAGTGAGTGTGGGCGTATATAAGGAGCGGCGCAGAGGTTGTGAGTGGCAGTGGGAACGCCAGTGAAGGAGCAGCGCGACTGTCCAAGGCAGGAAGCAGGAAGAGAAGGAAGAAAAAGGAAGAAAGATACAGTGGCGTGGGGATGTATAGCTTGGGCGCATGCCCTGGCAATCATTTGCTGTGGGAGCAGCGAACGCCGCTACCGAGACACCATGAAGGCGACTTTAGAATTGCTAAGATCGAGGTCGAGTCTGGTTGGCGGTGGCGCTGACCCCTCATTGTCGCTGTTGCTGACATTCTCTGAGTTGTCCTTCGTAGGTCTGGGGTCGGTCGCCTGCGTGGTTGGGACGCTGGGTGTCAGTTTACATCTTGGACCTCCGCGACGGATCTATCGCCAGGCAGCATGGGAGCGGTCCCCTCATAAACTGTGACATCCCTGCTCTCTCTAACTCTAATCCGTGGGATCCAGACACTTAACCGCCCCCATACTGGTACCCCACTCTCCGATCGTCTAGCTTCCCCAGAGTCTCCTTGGGTAGCGTAACCCTCACGACGCATACGAAGCTACGTATGTGTCCTACATCCGGTTCGTGCCATAAAAACGCTCATACGGCGTTGTCCCCTCGTTCGTCTTCGTTGGCGTCCTGTTCCGCAGGTACATAAACGTCGCCATTGCTTCAGCCCAGAAGCGTAGCGGGAGGTTCGAGTCGCGCAGCATGCCGTGGATGACGTTGGTAACCACACCGACGAATCGTTCGGCGACTCCATTCGATGATGGTGAGTAAGGGACGAGATAATCCGAATTCCCTGCTGCTCACAGAATTCTGCCATCCTTCCTGCTACCAGCGCCTTCGCGTTATCGAACAGGATGATTCTGATCCCCTCCCTTTTCCATTCTGCATTATTGTAGCTCCCTTCTCGAACTTCCCAGATGCATCGGGTTTCGCTCCCAGGGGCAGTACCTAACTCGCACGCGAGTCATCGTCCACTGCTATGAAACCGTACCTGCAACGACTGATCGATCCGACAGGCATCTGTGGACGAGTTCCAGCGGTTCTAATGCGTGGGCGCCCAGTTTTGAACGGAAGGCGTTGCGCTTTTGTGAGCGCACAAGACGGGCACTTCGGTGGGTCTTCAGGTACGTCTTTCACCACCAACCCAGTCACGGCGCCATTCGCCATATCGATAATCGTCTTCATACAGTGATGGCCCATCTTCTCCAGTGCTGAAAGCCACCAGAGAGTGTTCGCCTTCGTGCTGCAGGCGCTCGCACTCTCCTCTTCTTCGGGAACCAAGTCGACCTTGTTCGCCACGAGGAAGTTCGGGTCGGCGTGTGCACGGACGTCTTTGAGCCATTCTTCTGCCTGCAGGAAGGGCGCGCGTGGTAAACGATGAGTGCCGGCTGCTCCACGATAGTACGAGAGCGTGATTGAGTGGAAGCATTCCGTTCCTACTGCGTCTCATCCTAGAGTGCCATCAATACAGTCAGATTGGGTATTCGTAAGGAAACAACGACCGGCCCACGGCTGGAAATTAACAGTCGAGGTGGGGATCGAACACGCACATTGTAGTTTGACAGTCTTGTCTTCGTCCGGAATGGAGATCAATTTGCTTCCGCTGTCATGAAACCGAGCGTCGTCATCTTCCCTTTCCCAGTAGCCAGAGACATATAGGGTGCGTATGTATGGACGAGCATGTACTAACAGCGGCATCTGGGTAGCGTCGGTCCGTAAGTCGAACCAACATTTACCGGCCGAAGCATCACCAATGATTACAAATTTCAGCACGTAGTCCCTGTGATGTCATTTTATCATGTCCGAAGATTACACTGGTGGTTGTTAGAGGCGCCGACAGCCCGTAGTTGAGTGGAGAGGATGCCGACCATTGTATAGAATATTCGACAGTATGCGTCGCTGCGGTGTACGGATAAGTCAACGTTGGTATTGTTACAGCGCGGTCAAATGCCGTGGTTGTGGTGTTGTGGTTCGGGTCAAGATCAATAGTCTTTGTTTCGTCCTTGTGCCTTGTCCAACCTCTGTTCTAGACGTGAACGTCTCTGCGTTGACCAGTTACGTTGAGTACCACTCTTTCACCAATCAAACAATCGACTTAGTCTATAAGGCGCCGTGGTATCTACACCCCACCAATCGCCATAACGGTTGCATGATATGGTGTCCTCGCCGTTACCGGAACATCGCTCCTAGGGCCTGTGATATCGAGTTTCGCGTTGCAGTTGTGCAGCAAATGGATTGATACATGAGACAATGAGGCAAAACACTGACCGCCTCCGCTCCTCGGGGCCTGATCAATATTTTATGGGCTTCTTAGGACATCGCACATGTCTGTTCATCCTCCCCTATAGTACTGGAATATTGGGGGGTGACCCGTGCTGGCTGTTGCCTCAACAACGACCATGCCAGTGCTGCAGATATCCCATCCCCTTCAGGTATATCTCCAGAGCGTCACGTCAGACGCGTCGTGGGGAAAGGACTTGTTGTGGGTGGTAACTACAGGTGCGCAGCTACGGCGAGAGGAAGAGGCGAGAGGGGCAAGGCGGACGAACTCCGAGCAGAGGTCTGCACTCGGGGTCGCAACAAGGCGGGTCAAGAGTTCAAGCATCTGAGATTTTAAGGTCGGGGCCACTCGATCAAGAGGTCAAAACCAAGTTGATACTTGAACCAGTGACTGGGTCTGAAGCACATCGCTGGGCCAATACAAGTGAAATCAAATGAGTACTCGGGGACGACTACAACCATATGCGTCCATTACGGTTCAAGTCGGAAGCACCAGAAGCCTTCAAAATATCGCGCGAGCTGTGTATGGGAGAAATGAAGGACATCTGCGAGCGGGAGGTATTAGGCTTAATGCGTCAGTACGATGCAGCCCAGAATTGAACGGGGTAGCTGAATGAGACTCCAGCCCCCCCAAATTCCTGTGGGCAGAGGTGCTCAATGAAGCGACGGACGTGCACAATAGGATAGCAACGAAGGCATTAGGCGGTCATTGAGGAAGCATTATGATAGCAGATGGTTCAAGATGCGAACCGATGCGGGATGTGCAAGATTATTCATACACGGCGGGCGTGAAACTTGTTGCGAAATTCGTGGGTTAGGGTTATAATAACTGCGGCTTATATAGCTGTGAGATAAATGGCTTATAGGTCACGCGCTGCGCATTTAGCCGTACGAAGCGTCAACCGCATGTCCGCACCGATCCCACGTTCCTCTTTCCTTCTCCTCCCGACAGACTTCCCAATAGTCCCCTCAAAGTGATCAAACAACATGGCCACACAACCACCCAGGACAGAGAACCTGTGAGCGATGGCTATACCACGCGGCATTATGATGGTGGCTGACGATATATCAACCTAAGCCTCGTTCTAGAAAGTGCGGCGCTTCGCTTCAGTTTTGGTCCATTCCCGCTGACTTCGGGCAACATATATACAGATATCACACTTCAAGACACCCTATATCGGGACTATGCGCTTAGGTTGTTTATAGACAATCAGGAGCTAGGATTGCAGACGCAAGATAACCGAACGTGGACACCAGCCCAACGCCCGTATGTCCCTTTTTTTCCCACTACGCACACTTACAGATGGCTGTGCATGTGTAGAGGTATTTCCCCGGCCTCCGAGATGCGCGCTGAGATCCAAATGAGGAGCGGCCATTCATTTTGGGCCAAAAACCGAGTGGCGAGCGAGGCGATCGACCTTCAAGCGCCTTTCAATGACTATAGGAGCACCAACAAGCACGTATTCACGGTACAGAGTCAGTCATGATCACCGACTGTCCGCTCGTATTTAATGGCGAAGCACAGAGGACATTATTTTCGTTGAAAAGCACCACCGGTATCGTTGGTCTCTAGAGCTACAAATGTCTTCGATCGCTCTCGTTCGTCTCTTGCAACTGCCCGTCCCAGCTGGTAATAATATTCGCATAGAGGGAATCTCTGCGTTCTTCGCTCGATGAGCTCGAAGAATGTTTAAAAGGCTACTCCTCACTGATGAGCGGATCGACCGAGAGGGCTGTGGAGAACACTATTAAATATGGCGCTGTATTCGCCGAGGTCCGTTTTTTCCACGTAGAGAATAGCAGGGCATTGACATTTTGTAGTTGAATCCAATCACAAAGGCTGTCTTCGGTGTTGCCAACGTTACGTTTGAGGTTCGTGCTCGCTACTGGCATAGTAGTAGCAGAGATAATGCTTGATCATTTAGCTCTTGAAGATACAAAACGAGTACGACCAGATACCATCGGGTCTTCTGGACCGATTGAAGCGTATTTTGCCTTTCGCGAACATTGTCGCGGACAAAATAGTCTGCGAAGAGACGGATCTCTTAGAGGGGATCATCCCACGAATGTATGAGGTGATGCACAGGGTCGCGAAAGTTTCGTACGACTACGTCACACATGGTAGGTCACCACCTGATGACTTTGGGAAGTACTAATAATTGCAGCGAGAACGGCGGGCGGGTCGGCATACCAGGAGGCGATCAAAGAAATAGAGGGTGAGTTGACGAGCGTCGTCGAAGACTTCGACCGTGCAGTGAATGTTGAAGCGCTCCGCCGGATCAAGGAGACTGGTGAGCACTCATTCTCTCCAGCTCTCGATAGATCATTCTCAACAGTTCCGTGTAGAGCAGCACCTTTTGCTAAGTCGCCTCAAAGATGTCAAGACCGGCTATGACCGGGATCTCTGCTGTATGGATGGCACCCGCAAATCCATCCTCGAACAAATCATAGCTTGGGCGTCCGACGGATTGGAGCAGACAGACGGGGGAAATACATACTGGATCTACGGCTTACCTGGCATCGGGAAAACTTCGTTAGCACATTCGATCTGCGCGAGCCTTCACGATAAAGAGCAGCTTGCCGGAGCGTTTTTCTGCCGGAGGGATGACCAGGAATTGAAAGAGCCCATAAATATCCTTCCGACTCTCATCCACAAACTCGCGATACTCTTTCCCCCGTTTCGGAGTATTGTCGCAGAATGTCTTCGTAACAATCCAAACGTAAGACCAGAATCAATGCGACCCGCTCTCCTCCTCGACCTCCTCCGAAAACTTCCTCGCCTCCCAAAAAGGACTCTCGTCTTTGTCATTGACGCACTTGATGAGTGTGGCAGCACTGAGAGTCGTCCAGGCGTCCTTCGGGCCCTGACAGACGCGACCGCATACGCTCCGTGGCTCAAGGTTATCATCACCAGTAGACAAGAAGTCGATATCCAACGTTTCTTTGATAGTCCCACCCAATTGTCGCATTTGCGATATGATTTGACCGCAGATAAAGAGACCACCTCCGACCTAAGAATCTTCGCGGAATACCGATTCAATAGGGTGGCTTCAAGCCGGTCCCTCCAATCTCCTTGGCCAGAGCCACTGCTCTTGGATGGAGTCATCTCCCGAGCAACAGGCCTGTTCATCTTCATCGAGATTCTTGCACTTGCCCTTGAGCATTGCTATGAACCCACTAAGCTGTTGGGGGCGACCTTGCAAGACTCAAGCAGCTCTGGCTTGACGTCTCTATACGGACTTTACTCCAGTATTGTCAGGGCACGGAGAGTGCAACGCAATGCTGAATTTCGGCGGATGATTGGAGTGCTGCTTATAACGACACCGTTCCGTCCACTATGCGAAGAGACGATTGCAGAATTGGCAGGAGTGAGACCCGACGTGGTGAAAATGTGGGTCGAAGATCTTAGCTCTATGTTCTATCGAGACGAAGGAGCCAGTGGAGCGCTTCGTTTCCGGCATTTGTCCATTTCGGACTTCTTTGTGAGCAATGACTGCCAGGGTGACTATCAGGTCAACCTCCGAGATGCAAATATGGAACTGGGCATCGCTTGCTTCGAGACGATGGTTGAACAGCTCCGATTCAACATCTGCGGGCTCGAAGACTCCCGACTCCCGAATGCGGATGTGAAAGATCTTGCATCACGGATCAAAGAAAATATTTCCGAGCCTTTGAAGTATAGTTCTCTGCATTGGTCAAATCATCTTTGCTTTACCCCCGACACTGGCGAGAAGCGTGTGTGGGGTATACTGAGGAAATTCTTTGAAGGGCCGTATGCACTATATTGGGTTGAAGTATTGAGCATTATGGGGATGTTGCGAATAGGGGTTCCAAGCCTTCGAGAACTGACATCGAAATTGGTCAAGGTGAGTACAACTCCGGTTCGCTGTGATGAGATTCGAAAGCAATTCTGATTGGCTCTAGGATACGAATGAGAAACTTTTGGAAAGAATTCAGGATGTTCGCCGTTTCATGACCGACTTCCACACTCCCATCTCTATGAGCACCCCGCACACCTATATTTCAACAGGACCATTCCTGCCCTCAGAATCACTTTTATCGACGACCTTTAGCACATATTTCACTAAGGGCATCCAGATGCAAAGAGGAAAACTATTGTCATGGCCAGAGCCGCCATTGAAGTGGATTGGACACAAGGGCAGTGTGAATTGCATGAGTTATTCTCCCAACGGGTGCTACATTGCCACTGGATCGGATGACTGCACGATTCGGATCTGGGACGCCGAGACTGGCGATGCAGTCGGCACGCCCTTGGAGGGGCACACTGGCTGGGTGTGGTCAGTTGCTTACTCTCCCGATGGGCAGCACATCATCTCTGGATCATATGACAACGCAATTCGAATCTGGAATGCCGAGACTGGCTCTGCAGTCGGCAAGCCTTTGCAGTGGCACTTTGGCGGGGTGAGGTCAGTTGCTTACTCTCCCGATGGGCGGCACATCATCTCTGGATCATCTGACACCACAATTATAATCTGGAATGCTGAGACTGGCTCTGCAGTCGGCAAACCTTTGAAGGGGCACATTGGCGGGGTGTGGTCAGTTGCCTACTCTCCCGATGGGCGGCACATCATCTCTGGATCATATGACAAGACAATTCGAATCTGGAACGCCGAGACCGGCTCTGCAATCGGTGAGCCTTTGGAGGGGCACACTGGCTGGGTGAGGTCAGTTGCTTGCTCTCCCGATGGGCAGTACATCATCTCTGGATCTGATGACAACACAATTCGAATCTGGAATGCCGAGACTGGCTCTGCAGTCGGCAAGCCTTTGAAGGGGCACATTGGCGTGGTGTGGTCAGTTGCTTACTCTCCCGATGGGCGGCACATCATCTCTGGATCTGATGACAACACAATTCGAATCTGGAACGCTGAGACTGGCTCTGCAATCGGCGAGCCTTTGGAGGGGCACACTGGCTGGGTGAGGTCGGTTGCTTACTCTCCCGATGGGCAGCACATCATCTCTGGATCTGATGACAACACAATTCGAATCTGGAATGCCGAGACTGGCTCTGCAGTCGGCAAGCCGTTGAAGGGGCACATTGGTGGGGTGAAGTCAGTTGCTTACTCTCCCGATGGGCGGCAGATCATCTCTGGATCATATGACATGACAATTCGAATCTGGAATGCCGAGACTGGCTCTGCAGTCGGCGAGCCTTTGGAGGGGCACACTGGCGAGGTGTTGTCAGTTGCTTACTCTCCCGATGGGCGGCACATCATCTCTGGATCTGATGACAACACAATTCGAATCTGGAATGCCGAGACTGGCTCTACAGTCGGCAAGCCTTTGGAGGGGCATACTGGCGGGGTGACGTCAGTTGCTTACTCTCCCGATGGGCGGCACATTATCTCTGTATCATTAGACAAGACAATTCGAATGTGGCATGCTGAGCCTGGCTCTGCAGTCAGCGAACCTCTGGAAGGGCGCACTCATCCTGTGGCGTCCGTTGCATACTCTCCCGATGCCCAGCATATCATTTCTGGATCCAGTGACGGCGTCATTCACTTATGGGGCTCACTTCAGCAAATCCCTTCCCAGTTCATCTCGTACATCGAGGCTGAACGGCCAGACCAAGAGGGTTGGGTCAGAGACCCAGTTGGCGGCTTACTCTATTGGGTACCCAACGACTGCCGTGCAGGCCTGCATTCACCTGCTCTCCTCACAATCCCTCTCACATCCCCTGCTCGGTCAGTTTCTCTTCGTTTTGACGAGTTTGCGTTTGGAAAGTCTTGGACCCAAATTTCTAGCACTGCATGGCTCTAGCCTTTCTTTATTCTTGACTCTGTGTTTGTTGCTTGCTATATTGGTTGCTTGTGCTCGTGCTATGTTGCAGTTTCTTCACATTGTCACGTATTGCCAGATAGCAGGATCTCCTCCATTTATAATGACATCCACATATGATTTCCGATATGATCCTTTATCTTTTGTAAGAGTATACAGCATGGTATGTGATGGACCCGAGGACAGGAGGACATGGGCGACTTTGCAGACCAATGTGTGGACCTATTGTTGAAGACCACCCTAGCGCACAAAAAGGTGAGGATGAACCGTGAGATATATAGGCAAACACCTCGCACTATATATACAGAACAGGGACCAAACCACAAACACAGAGACATGACATGCATTGAGTCATGCTCACTCAACACCCGCAACTTGCCATAAAATTTGCAAAGATCTCCAATTAAGAGGAGAGGTGATTCACATGATAGACTGATTTCCTGAGCACACAAGATATCCCCAGAGCGCCAGCGGTTTCAAGCAAATTGTGGGTAGCGTTTCAAAGCATTCACAAGGGTACAATCCATCAATGGCAGAAGGTTGAATATTTGTGCTTAGGTTATGGGGCTAGCATTGAGGGTATGCGAACCAATTAAATCTGAATTTTATTTACCATCCTCCTCTGCAGTCCACTTGGTCCCCATCCCAGATACAAATATGGTGAGTATAGATCTAGAGGCACATCTATGGGCACTCACATGTTGATACAGTGGAACTTGCCTAAATGTATGTGGTTGGGAGTCACCCAAACCGTATACATTTAGGCAGGTATACCACTAGCCAAGCAACAGCCTTATCATGTCTTAGGGGCTTGCAAAAATGAAAAACAATTACTTTAGACATACTATAAGACAAAACGTTTATGATGAAGTGCGAATAAGTGTGAGTTACAATCATGATCAATGGATGTGCAAAAAAGCGTTGCTCAGTCAACCAAAATCACCTCTCTTTCGTTGGTATTGCTATTTGCGGCCTCCTTTTCTTTGGTTTCCGTGCTTCGAAAGTAGGTTGTGATCTTCGAGCTCTGGAGTGTGTTGTGTTGTTTGGCTTTGAGGAGTGACTGAATGTTCGAAAGAGTATGAAACAAGCCAGAAAACTCTTGCTCGTGAGCATGGAACAGAGCCAAGTTGTATAGAGTTTCAATGGCACCAAGTGACTCTCTTTGATTTTGTCATATTAGAATGAGAGTGCCTTTTTCCTTCGTTCATCCTTATCTTGACTTGTATCAACTGTACGTCGTCCTACTTTCTGAAACGTTTTGTGGGGACTGTTGCTGACACATCGGGTGCTGGAGAAGAACCAGAGATCATTGCAGGCATGGAGGAAGTGACAATGATCAAGGGGACAAGAGATGGAATGGAAGACTAGACCGATGCTCAATGCACAGTGTATCTATCTCCAACAGGAAGAATTTTTTTTATTGCATCCTGACCCTCCAGCCCTGCTTCGTCCCTGGCTTGCTTTGTTCTTTCATCGGGCTATGTGTATATTCCACAAAATCTCGTTCACAATAGTCAAATAGAAGGGTATACATTTATCTCTATGGAACCAAGGCCGTTCCGGCGGTTTTCACATACATTTAGGCGGGTATACATTTAGGCACGTATACATACAGTGACTCCAAAAACTGGTTCACATTTGGCAATTTTTTCCTTGCAAGGCCAATTGTGGCTCAGATAACAAAGCTAAACTCGTGGGAATTTTTCGTAACAAAGCAAAGTATCTTGGCCCTGTTT
>Ga0307515_10010640_pt1 | contig 17588 bp, 4 predicted proteins | sample 17_EM_MG_FD_194513 | JGI IMG/M metagenome (GOLD analysis project Ga0307515, IMG submission 194513) | Populus trichocarpa ectomycorrhiza microbial communities from riparian zone in the Pacific Northwest, United States - 17_EM | ecosystem: Host-associated > Plants > Roots > Unclassified | place...
GGTCCAGATGGAACACTGACACGACCAGGTCGAGCGATTCCGCCCTCCATGATATTTTTGACCTATTCTTACTATCACGTGATCTGATTTAATGCTAACCATAAAGACTTATATATTGGCCACAGTATCGACAGGCGTTCTAGCGATAATATCGCTGCTTCATGTGCTTTTAAGTGTGTGAGGAACCTTCCAAAGTTATTAAATAGCAGGCGCTCCTTTCTAGAGAATCGCCTGCCGAACGAACGCCTTCCACCAGGTGGAAAGCACCCCTGCTTTGGCGTCTAGAGGAGGCGCTTACATCCCGAAGATTGCGCCCAGGTGGGCCCTAAAATCGTCGACCTGGCTGCGCCCACCTGGTGGAGTCGGACTGGTCAAAAAAAGTTATCGAACGTGCCCTTAGCATATGCTAGTAACCGCATGCACTAAATATGCAGTGCATATACTAAGTATATGCACGTACTAGTATAAACTAAATAAGAATATATCGCGGTAGTTAAACGACTTATTAGTAGGAGTATATGCTTAGCATATGCTAAGCATATACTATTATATTGCCTACTTATAGAATAGTAAGTATATACGCTGTATATGCTAAGCATTGTAACGGAACCTTGTAGCAAGAACTACGATGGGCTCGTTATTGGGCTAGGTGTGTAGGAAATGCAAGTACAAAAGTCAACAACGTAATAATAACTGGTGGAGTGGTTGCCTAACAGATTAACTCCAATTGTATTCTAAGAATTACTATAAGGAAGGAACTATCTAGGTAGGGATTAAGGGTCCTTAAATACACAACCGTACTCCTATAAAATCCTTCTTATATATAATATACGTGTGCTCTATCTACTCTGTTATAGATTATATAAATTATATAGATTATATAGATTACATTATATGACCTTAGTTACTATTCCTCGTTATATAGTTCTATCGGCTCTATCCTAAACCGTGCCTATATTAACTAACTAGCTTCTTCCGTCTCTTCTCTAAGTAGTTATAACATCGTACTTAAAGCGTCCGTAACACTATCTCCCTCCTCTTTATCTTCATCCTTAAAGATTTAAAACATCTCTAAGTTATTTACTAAAGGTGTAATATCCGTCTAATTAATTTAGTTAATATTATTGCTTATTATACCTAAAGCAATTTCTTCTTCCTTAACTGCTCGTTGTGCTCATACTATTGCTACGATATTGTCTCTTAGTGAGATTATACCATCTCTATATTCTCGCTGTTCGAAAAAGGGGTTAGTTTATATTACGTTGGCAAACCTATCTTCGCGACAACCGTCCTCTTGCTTGAAGTATACTAAAGCAAATATTCGTTTGTCCTATAACGTTCGCTCTATCTCTAATACTAAATATACGCGACCTATTACTCTTAATAGTCGTCTAGTTCCCTAATTAATTTATCTTAGGGTCTTATATTTAATCTACTGCTACGCGGCTAGATAATAAACTGTCTATTACTCTTACTAAATTATGCTAATTTTGGGACGCTAAATAGGAGGCTGCTAATACTTAGTAACGGGCTCTTAAGTCTTGTTTAGCGGCGTCCGCTTAACTAATCCGTCTTAAAAAGGTATATAAGAAGGTCTGTTTTAAGGAGTAGAAACTTATAGAATAAGGTTTATAGGAATTAGGTAATAAAAGAACGGATTCTCTTCTAATAGAGAAGGAAATAGATCTAAGTAGCTCAGCAACTGCTCTTCTTAGGTCCCCCTTAGGTAACTCGTTCTTTAGCGATCCTTTTTTATTAATACTACCTAACCTAATCTCTTCCGATACTCCTATACCTTTCCTATAGCATTCTTTAAATTCTCTAGTGGCTCCTAGGTAGTTTTAGTATAGCCTATCTACTTAACCTCGTACTATGTTTTATTGTTAATGTCCTTGTAACTAATAATCTTTAAAACTTACTATTTATCTTCTTCTTATCCTCTATATATATCTGCTTTATAAACTAATAGCTTAATATTCTTATATGCTAGCTCTAGCATTACAATATACTATATAGGGTAGATCTTTATTTTGGCTAGTAGGTTTAACTTAAACATAACCAGTAAAATCCTCTACGTAATTTTAAAAGGTCCTAGTCTAACGTAGTCTAACTTCTTACTTAGTCGTCAACTCTTAAAATTTTTGTGTAGTAGCTATACTTTATCTCCCTCCTTAAGATCTAGTCCTTTAGATCTCTTAGTATTATAGTACCTTTTTATTCTCTTTTATACTTTCTTTACTAATTCTATAAGGTCTGTATAAAGATTTATTAACGTTTTTATTCTTTCTTTAGCTATACTACTCGTTTTCTTCACTTACTATAGTAATAATAATGTTCTTAGCTTATATCCATAATTTGCCTTAAATAGTAATGTGCCTATTTCTTCTTAAGGTGTTATATTATATATAAACTATATAACTAGTAATAGCGATACCCAATTATTCTATACATAATTAATATAATGCCTTAGATACTGCTCTAGCGTCTAATTTAATCTTTCTATTTAACCGTCTGTCTGCGGATAATATACGGTGGAAGTTGCTACTTAAACTCCTTGCTCTGCTAAAAATACTTCCTAGAATACTGCTACAAATCTTAAATCTCTATCCAATATGATTTTACTTAGTGCTCCATATCTTATAAACACTTCTTTAATATAGATTCTAGCAACATCTTCCGCTAAGATTTCTTCTGTATATGCTATAAAGTATTCCTACTTTATAAGCTTATCTACTATTACTAAAATTACGTTATAATCTTATCCGGTAATAGGATCTTTTAATTTTAGCAACTTAATAATAAAGTCCTATAATATGACCTCCTATAGTCTTTCTAGTATTTTAATAGGTTATAGCCCTCTATATAGCTTATGCCTTGTTAGTTTATTCCTTTAGTAATCTAGATATTCCTTTATAACCTTTTTAGCTATTCTCTAGATTCTATTAATAATATACTCTTCCTAGAGTCTTAACACTAAGCCTATAGCTCCATTATATCCTTAAGTTAGTCCCTTATAGAAGTCCTCTATAAACTACTCTGCTATACTTCTTAGGATATACTTCGCTTTTTAATTTTTATATATATCCATCTGTGGATCTTCTAGCTATACTTTTAGAATTCTTTATACCTAAAAGCTTTCCAGTATCTTATAGACTTTCTCTAGTTTATTATCTTCTTAAGTTGCTGTAATTTTTAGATGATTATATCTAATTAATCTGTCTATATCTTTTCGTAGTAAAGCCCCTAATGGCTTTTCATTATTTTATAGTTTAGCTTTATAGCTTAGAGCATCTACCCGCGTATTATCTGTACCCTTAGTATACTAAATCTCGAAATGGTATTCTATAAGCATCTCTACCTATCTAACCTGTCTTTAGTTAAGTTCCTTTATTATTAGGAATCCTGTTAGGTTCTTATAATCCATCTTAACTATAAATAGTTTCTCTATACCTTATAAGAATGCTCTCTATTCCTTTAATGCTATAACTATGCCTAATAACTCCTTGTTATAGATATTATAATTTAACTCTAGTGGTATTATCTTCTAACTATAGTATGCCACTAGGTGCCATCTATCTTAATACCTTTATATAAAGCATGCCCCTAGTACATAGTCTAATATATCCGTCTTTATAACTGTCTCTAGTCCTAATTAATAGATCTTAAAAACTAGCTCCTAGGTAAACAACTCTTTAACTTTCTTAAAGAGTTTTCTTTACTCCTCTTCCTATACCTATAGTTCTTCTTTCTTTATTAACCGCGTAAATGGCTTAATATCCTTTAACCACTGCGCTATAAACCTTTTACAGTAATTGCAAAACCCTAAGAACGATCTTAACTATATAACGTTCTCTAGTTCCTACCAATTCACTATAGCCTTAATCTTCTTTAGATCTATACTAAGTTGGCCTAATTTAATAATAAATCTAACAAAATCGGTCTTCCTAGTAAAGAACTCGTATTTCTTAATTGCTACTAGCATCTATTCTTCTTATAGTCTCTTTAAAACCCATTTAACGTGTTCCTTATATTCTTCCTTAGTTATTAAGTAGATAATAATATCGTTAAGATATATTATAACAAATTTATCTAAGTGTTCTCCTAATACATTGTTAATACGCTTCTAAAACGTTACTAGTGCGTTTATAAGCCCGAATTGTATAACTAATGGTTTATACAGTCCTTCCTTTAACCTAAAGGCTGCCTTCTATTTGTCGCCTTCCTTAATTCTAATCTAATAGTACGCCTATCTTAGATCTATCTTTATAAAGATTTACGTATTGCCTATCCTGTCTTAAATTTCGCTAATTAAAGGTAAAGGATACCTATTCTTCCTAGTAATGCTATTTAACTGTCTATAGTTAATACATAGCCTTAGTTTACCATTTTTCTTTAGTATAAATAGTACTGGATAACCCGCTAATAACTGCGATGGTCTAATATATCCCTTTTATAAATTTTCCTAGATAAACTCTTTTAACGCTCTACCTTCTTCTTTAGTAAGCTTGTAGATTAGAAAGAACTTTAGACTTATTCCTAGCTCTAACTCTATCTTATAGTCCCATGCTATATACTCTAACAGCTTTTTACTTTCTAGTGACCATAGTTTCTTACCGTATTTATAGTATCTCTTTAGTATATAACTTAAGCCTCGCTCAGCCTCTTTATATATCGCTCCGACTTAATACTATACCATTTTGGCTTATTATTACATCTTATAGCGTTAAGTATCCCTAATATCGACCTAACCTATAATCCAATTGATCTTTAGATTATATTTCTATAACTAAGGCATACCTAATACTGCCTTGTCCTGTCCTAATAGTAGGATATTAAAAGACATCTTAATTTATCTCCCTTTAATAGTTATCTAAATAGGTCCTATTTTAAGATTAATAATCCCTCCTCTATAGGCTATTAGATCTCCTAAAATCGTAACTAATAGGTAAGATTACTCCTTTTATCTATAAGGTAATCCCATTCTTTTAACTACTGCTAGTAAGATATAGTTTCGCGTTACTCCACTATCTATTAGCGCTTTAAATTGCTAATCTTACCAACTAACTCGTAAATTTAGGTGCCGTTCTTAAATTCCTTTAAGGGTCTAAGGCTCTACCACTAGCTCCCCCTGGTCCCATAGGCCTTTACTTTTCCTAACTATTAGCTGCTTAATCCTAATATACTTAGCTCACTCTTTAGCCAATGCCTAGTTCGCTTTTTATCTTTAATATACCATAAACACATATTTTCTGGGCATTCCCACTACTATCGTCCGTCTAAGTATTCTTCCGTAAGGAATCTTCCTAGTTAAAGTACTAAACTTTCTTCCTCTTGGCCTTCTGCTAGATGCCATCTATGCATATATTTAGCATTTTTATACTATTACTCGTCCGTTATCCAGTACGTCCTTATAAGGTATTTCTAATTCTTTTTTTTCAGATTCTTGTGTATCTCGTATATGTCGTCTACGCACGCAATCTATAATAACATATAGTATGCCAGGTGCTTTAGGTCAACTCTTAACTTATCTTTATCCTTAAGTTTAAACCTCTATTATACTAATCTAAACGTTATAACTTTATTTGCAGGTACTAAGATACGTCTCTTACTCCTCTAGTCCTCTAAACGCTCCTCTAGATCCTTTAACGTTATAATTAAGGCTCCTTTAATATAAGTTATAGCCTTTTCCGTAATTAGGTGGTCCTGGATAACTTTTTCATCTAACTATATATAGAAATCTTCCCACTTATTATTGTGCCTTTGCCTATACTACTTTTAGTATAGCTACTAGAGTGTATATGGTCTGTCCGTAAGGAAGTATCTTCTTATTACTGCGTTATAACAGCCTTTTATATATCGTTCCTCGAATCTAATTAAAATCCCTAGATCCTCTTTATCTTCCAGTTCGGTAAGCCACTTAGCTCTTAGTATACCTACTCTCGGCCTATTAGTAATTCTCCATACTAGTACTTTGTCCTTTATACGTCCTAATATGCTAGATCTCTTGTCTAGTTTCTGTTCTTACTATGCGATAATTCTTTACCTAAACTCTTTTATAGTTTCTTTTAGTTAGCGCCTTACGCTCTAATCCTTAAAGTTCTCTTACTTCTTAATCCTAGTATTAACTTTTCAATCTTTAGTCCGAACTATATATTCCACTAGTAAATCCTCTAGGTCTATATATTCGTCTCCTAGTCTAATTACTATTTATGCCGCAGATTCTCTAATCTATAAAGAAGCTCCTTACCTCTTATTTATAGGTGTCCTAATTTATACTCCGAATTCTTAACCCCTTAGATTCTTTAATCCTAAGCTTACTTCTAACTTAAGTTTAGCTCCAGCCTTAGTCTAACTAGGCTTACTTAGTATTCTTATCTCGTCTTAAGAGTCTTAAATCTTACTCATCTCATCTTAAGAATCTTGTGCCTGTAGGAAACTTCGTCCTAAGCTCATTTATATATTACTAAACTGAGCTATTACTCTACTCTATCGGTTATCATCCGTTATAGGTCCTTAAGCTTACCTCATCTTATCTTAAGAATCTTAGTCATCTCTTATCTCGCTATAAGAATCTTAAGCCTTTGGCCTTTTGCCTTTATCAAGTGCCAAAGTAGTTCACTATCCTACTTCTCTTGCGTCTCGCGAGGCGATAGACATTATATCTAGTGGGGTTTCAATTCCTACTAATATTCCCTATTCTGTAGTGAAATCATCCTCTACCTCTAGTATAACATCTTTAAGGTTTACTTACTCCTAGTAAGCGGCCTTTATTGCCTTATCATTATGGAATGCTTTGCCTATGTTAAAATTATCGTCCTTAATATCCGATCTGCGAGCTGGTTCATTAGTTCCTCTACATTCTATAGGTGCTAGCTCTTACAGCTAATAGCTTACGCCGTACTTAGCGTTCTTATAAATTTGGTATACGTTGTTGTAATAAAACGTAAAACTTTTAATTAAACATTCCTTTATTCCTTATAGCATATTATTATCCTTTTATATATATATGTCGTCTACTAGTCTTATGCCTTTTACTATATAGTAACTCTACCCACTTCTACAGTCTCTAACGTAATAACCCTATTTTCCGCAATTTATATAAGCCCCTTCTTTAAACCATTTTTCTTACTATAGAGTCCGCCTAAATGTCTTCTGCTATTAAGATCCCTAATTCGGCCTCTACTCCTTAGACCTTTAATTACTTAATCCTTATCCTCTAGGTTTCTACGGTTTCTTACTCCAATTCTTATAGGCTTTTTTAGTACCACTTAGGTCTATTAGCTCCGCGCTATACCATAGTTTCTAACTTAGCTTTTATCGTTGCGTGCTCTGCGCCTTATATAACTATAGAACTCTATCCTAGCCTCTCTTAGCCTATTCCCTTTAGTAGATCCAATTATCAATCTTAATCGCTTAATCTATTAGTTCCCTTAAGGTATCCGCATCTTCCATTAGGATAATCGCGTCCTAGACTTTAGCCTTAAGTCCCTATTTATACTGTGCTATAAGCGCCCTATTATTCTACTTAACTTATATTACTAGTGTCTAAAACTATATTGTATACTTAATTGCTAAAGTTTATTACACGAGGTTCTGGAGTTTTCTTTCTGCTATAGTTATTCCTTTCAGGTCTCCAAATATCTGCGTGAGTTACTCTACAAATCCTTCCTAACTTAAGAACATAAATCGCACGTCTTAGTTAGTAGTCGTCATTCTATTTGCCTATATCTCCATAAGATAAGGTTTAAACTACTTAAGTGCTTTTCCTAACAAGAATAGTCCTACGTAGGCTATTCGATCCACGGGTATAGGTAACTTTACTCCCTCCTATAAGACCTTAAAGTGTATCTGCGTAAGGAATCCTTTAAGCTTTAACCTCTCTCCTATAAATCTCTCAATTAATAGTAGCTTAATTTTTGCTACTCCTATCCCATTAAGTCTTTCTTCTAACACTATATTGTTAGCTATCAACTAATTAACTATCTCTTATAGCTGTCCGACCGTTACAGGTTGTTGTAAGTTAGTGTCTACTATACTGGTGTCGTTGCCTAACCTTAATATAGTTGCTGCCGTCAATGGCGTTATAGTGGCTGCTTTTGGTGGCATGTTATTTAACTTCTTATATTAATACCGTAACTAGGTAGTGATTATGTAACGGAACCTTGTAGCAAGAACTACAATAGGCTCATTATTGGGCTAGGTGTGTAGGAAATGCAAGTACAAAAGTTAACAACGTAATAACAACTAGTAGAGTGGTTGCCTAATAGATTAACTCTAATTATATTCTAAGAATTACTACAAGGAAGAAACTATCTAGGTAGGGACTAAGGGTCCTTAAATACACAACCGTACTCCTATAAAATCCTTCTTATACGTAATATACGTGTGCTCTGTTTACTCTATTACAGATTATATAGATCACACAGATCATACAGATTATATTATATGACCTTGGTTACCATTCCTCATTATATAGTTCTATCGGCTCTATCTTGGACCGTGCCTGTATTAACCAACTGGCCTCTTCCGTCTCTTCTCTAAGTAGTCATAATATTGTACTTAAAGCGTCCGTAACAAGCATATACTATAGTGTAGCCTACCTATAGAATAGTAAGTATATACGCTGCATATGCTAAGTATATACTATAGTATAGCCTACCTTATAGAATAGTAAGTATATATGCTGCATATGCTAAGCATATACTATAATGTAGCCTACCTATAAAATGGTAAGTATATACGCTATATGTAACCGACTACCGGACCTTGCATATTACCCTGTTTTACCTGCGTCAGCACTACCCTCGTATGTCTCAGATACGTTGGAAATAAGTTATGGGCTTTGGAGTTCGGGGTCTACTTTCATGTATTTATACCACTTGATTTCTATAGATTTACAATTAAGTTGCTCGTTTAATTCCCACACACTGCAAAGCTTACACTATATATGCTAGAATAGAAAGTATATTATAAGAGTATATATATTAGGTCCCGCCGCAGTTATAATATATTTATAATAACTACTATTTTTTTAGCCGTATAGCGATATAAGGCGGGACACATTATATATATACTTACTATTCTATAAGGTAGGCCATACTATAGTATATGCTTAGCATATGCAACGTATATACTTACTATTCTATAGGTAGGCTATACTATAGTATATGCTTAGCATATGCAACGTATATACTTACTATTCTATAGGTAGGCTATACTATAGTATATGCTAAGCATATGCTAAGCATATGCATCTTACAATATTATATAATATTATTTATTTGCTAATTCTAAAATAATTAAATTTTTGTATATGCGCTGCATATGCATAAAGCTCGGCGTGGTCCAAAGCTGATCGTGGTCCAAAAGCTGGTTTGCAAGTTCGGACCACGTTGAACTTTTGGACCACGCCGAGTTTTTTGCGGACCACGCCGAGCTGTGAGCCCGCTTTGGGCGCCGGCAATATTATGGCGCATACCGCCGCTTCACAACGATTGGCGGCTCAGAGCTCGTGGCTCTCATCTCTGCGGTGCAATTGAACAGTTGCCCTATCTTCTGCGAAGAGCTTACCCCTGAGGCTTGCATTTATCAGGCCTAGATTCCTCAGCCTGATCGCGTTCACGCGCTGACATGAAGAGGTCGTTTGCAACTGCTGGACGAGCCCTCGGCTACGTCTCGCTCGAACTACTTTATCCGCTATTACTGCATACTTACTGCTGCGATTATTAAATTGTTCGCACATCTATCGTGGCATAAACATGTCTGTCCGTGGTCCGGCAGCATCGAGCAGCTCCTCCGTGGCACGATCTGATCTCGATGAATCATCTGTCACATCGACGATTCATTTATCAAATCCTCAACGTGTAGATGAGCCTGGAATACCAATTCTTCCCTTCGCAGTTTGTGCCTTGCAAGCCGGTCTTAACACTTTTCTGCATTTCGGCCCTGGAGCCTTCTGTGGTCATGGAACAAGCCTCGGCTTCGGACAAACATTTGTTGTAGAGAAGCACGGCCTGAAAGGGAAGAAGGGTTTGCTACTCGCCAATCCATTTGACGGCGCAGAGAAACCGTGGACCCCTAGCCATGTTGCAGTAAAGAAGATCCGGCGTCTTCCGAACAATCCGCAGAGGGTTTTGCTCTGCTTAGAGCGCGAGCTTATAGCCCTACGCTGCGTTATCAAGCATGCCAACGTCGTCCGACTTCTTGGATTAGGTTGGGAGCCTACCCCCATACCTGGCGACGGGAGCTTATGGCCAGCCCTGGTGATGGAGCTTGCGGACCATGGCACACTTGCGGATCTTCAAAGCAAAACCGGGGCATTGAAGTACGAGACAAAAGCCAAATTCTGTCTGGATGTTACGAAGGGATTAAAAGCTATACACGGCGTGGGGCTGTCGCACGGTGACCTGAAATCTGAGAACGTCTTGATCTTTTCTCATGATGAAGAAGGCTTCATCGCAAAAGTATCGGACATAGGATTTTCGAGTGTAATCACGAGAATTGGGACCAAATCGACCTGCGAACCTGCCCTTTCAGAATCTCAAGTGTTCCAGGTCTGTGGTGCGACGGAGCTTTGGGCAACACCCGACTTTCGGGAGAACGCCACACTTGCTCAACTCATATCCCGCGATGTTTACAGCTGGGGAATGTTAGTCCTCAGGGTCTTGCTGGACGGCGCACTTCCTTTCCATGGAGCACACAAGTTTCGCTCAGAGCTGAGGCTGTCTGCTGTCCAGGAAAATCCTCCACCATTATTTAACGATACACCCTTCAAAGTCATACCATCCCGCATCACTCTCGATAGACATCCCTCTGATGCAGACATTAGAAATTTGATTCATGGCCATAGGGAGATGGGTGTCAGAGATTGGAGTGTGGATCTTACAGCTATGCGTGAAATCAAGTCACGGGGGAGGGTCAGTATGAGAGAATATGCGGCCTACAAGCTTAAATTGGACGCTCGAAACGACGTACAAGACATGATCCCTCGGCTCAAGGAAGTCTTGTACGAATGTTTTAGTGTTGTTCCCGGAGAAAGGGATCTCGACAAAGCTCTAGCGCGATGGAGGTAGGATCTGTCCCGTCAACAATTCGCATGGATCAGAAACCGGACTGATAGAATGAAAAAAAGGTTACCAATCGCAGAGCAGTCTTCCAGCATATTGAATCATTACGATGGCCCAATCGACTCATACCCATTGGTTAGTTCCCACAGTCCTCCCGATTTAGTTAAAAAGACTGACATCTTTCTTGATTGCATATAAAACGTTCCTGAGACTACCTTTCTTGGTTCGGCAACAATTCTTGCGCGAGTTCCAAAGCTTGCGCAACTTTTCATCCCCGTATCCCAAGCAAGATATTGACCGCTGTCCAATTCGCAACGCTTCGATCACCCTAGCCGAGCACTACATGAATGCTCATCAAATCGAAGACAACTGCAAGGCAACAGCGATCCTGGAATTTCAAGCTAATTCTGGCGACCCATTCTCAATGGGCATCTTGCTTCAGCTCAATGGCGCTCTGCGAAACGTTGAATGGTGGACTCAATATGGCTATGCCTCCATGACAAGTCGTGAGAACACGCGGGCACCGTTGCAAATTAACCCGAAGGATACAGAGAATTTGGTCTACGCCATGCGGAAAGGCTCACGTTCAGCTGAAAGAGCATGGCGGAGAACAACCAATATCGAAAGTTTTGTTCGCAATGTCAAGGGGGACACATTTCATGGCACCAGGGAGGGTACATATTTGAGGATGGCATTCAAGCGGCCTGACGAGACCGGTGATCTTGGTTTGCTACGCCAGCTGCTTGTTAAATCTATGGAAAACTCATCAGCCCTATCAATCAACACGTTGCCCTATCCAGGAGAGCCTTTCATCAAGCACCAAGACGGGACAATCTCGGAGTATGCTTTGCATGTTGCCTGTACGCGAGGATATCTCAAGATAGTAGAGTACTTGATTGGCAACGGTGCTGACATTAACTTCGCGGACCTCACGGGTGAGACTCCGCTCTTACATGCGTGTCGCGCGGGCAGAGTCGATGTTGCGGGATACTTGCTCATTCATGGGGCCATCCCAAAACCTTGTGGACGAAGGGGAGAGACGCCTCTACACTGGCTAGGTTCTTTCGCAGACGAAGACATACCACTAATGGCATCGGTTTTGCTTGGGGCCGGAGCAGATATCCACGCCATGGCTCGCGGTTGCACAACCGAAGGAAATGGGAGAGAGAATTTTGAAACATCGTTCGCTTCTGGAACACCGCTGCATCGCGCGGTTACAGCAATGTCTTTTCGTGCTGTCGAGAGCCTTCTCGAGCATGGAGCCTCGCCGCTGTGTAAGAGCTCTACTGCCCCTTACCACAGCCCAATAACACTGGCTTGTACACTTAGTCTCTCATTGGACTACGAGGCAGTGAGCTGGGATACAACGTCCACCATAGATCTTGGCGTCTCCAGTGGAGCGAGTTCTCGCAGTCCTAGAGACAAAGCAAAGATGAAAACTGGGAAGGGACAAATAGGCTCAGGACGCTGTCGCTGGGCGGATTTAGTGCCCCAAGATTCTATCCTGAGATGTCTCCTCGAGCACATACCCCCGAATGGGATGAATCAGTACTATTGGGAGCCATTTGCACGGCGTAGGCTGCCAGAATTCCTCCTTGATGCTAACCCACTAACTCGCGTCGCCGTCAACGGTGATCTGTGGGTACAAGCGATTCGTCAAACGATGAGCCTTTTGAAAAGCTATGGAGAGAAATTCCTAGACAAAGAGACTGGGTTTAGCCTGCTGCATTTGGCATGTGATGCTGGCAATTACGAAGTAGTGGAACAACTCCTGGAGGTCGGCGAGATCGACGTTAATCATGCAATGCCAGGAATTTTCACCTACATACAGCCACCTTTGTTCTACGCATTACGAAGCGGGCACCATGCCATCGTTGATCTCCTCCTCAGGAAGGGTGCGTCAACTCATCAGCGTTTTCATACAGACTATGTCACGCTCGCTTATCATGAGCCACAATCGAACTTGAGCCCGTTCTTCAGCGCGCTCTTTAAAGGGCATGAGTTCGATAAAGAAAGAGCCTCAGGTCTGCGCACCACCTTCCTCCACACTTGTGCCGTAGTGGGCAGCCCGGTGTCCGTGGTGTGCGACCTGATCAATCGGGGCGCGAGAGTTAACAGCTACGACTCGAATTGGCAATCGCCGCTCTACCTCGCGATTCGCAATTGTAATTTCGATCTGGCAGACCTGTTCCTCGACCACAGAGCCCGATTGACGGAGCTTCGCGACGATCTCACGTTGTTCGGTCAGCTTGCGGAAGAGGGTTTTGCTGCACCCATTCGTGCTGTCGAATACATCCTAAAAAACGTCGCAAAGGGTGACCCAACATCTTACATGGCCAATTTCAAGACCTCACAGACGGTATTCCATGTGCTCATGTCCAGCGACGCAGTTGTCCGGAACGATGCCTGGGCTGAGGAACTCATGCGACTCTTCTTTCGACATCTCCCAGATAAACGTCTTTTGAACATTCAGTCCGATGGTAACGCAGACACTGCGTTACATATTGCCGTGAGGAAGGCAAACCTGCTGGGCGTCCAGCTACTTCTCGAGCATGGAGCGGATCCAGTCCTTCCCACCTACGCGGATGGTATGCCTCTGGACATCGCGATTGCAATGGCGCCTCAATTCATGACGGTTTTTCCTGCAGATGTTCTCGCAGATCCGAAGATGGCTGCAGATTACGTCACACGACGCGAGGATATCAAAAGCGCACTTGTGGAGGGAGGCGCGAAATGCATCAAGGATCCTAAACTCGTGTTCTTGCAACAGCTTTGCAAGGGGAATGATCTCGGGGAAAGGGATTTAATGAAAAAGATGATGAAAGAAGAGCCCTACGAGATTCCGGCACGTTTCTCGAACGCGATTCATCCGCTAAGGCAGGCTTTGAAAGTGGATCTGAAGTCCGTCAACGAGGACGACATCTACTACGAAGGCGCCGTGAGAGAAATCGTCGAGGACATTGTTCAATTGTTACGGCCCGTCTTCGCCCGGAAGTCCCCAGAGTTCATCAAAAACCCCGACAAGGTCGTGGCTGAAGTTTTGGTAAATGAGCTCGAGAAGTCACTCGAGTTCAGCCATCGCCATTATCCGCGACACATGCGGCTAGAGAATCAGCTGGCGTGGGTACTGGCCGGCTTCGCGACCTTCTCGCTAAACTTCGACACTGAAGCATTCTACCTCAGCACCACGCTGCATCCGTATCAAAGCGATGGGACATTTGGAGTCCCTAACCTTATGAGACACGAGAAACTACCGTACGCGGAGAGTACGAAGGGAACCAGAATTATTACAATGGATCGTGTGAATATGCCTTTTGTTAGTGCGTTTACGGAGTTAGACGAGGACAAGCCCGGAAGTAAAGCGGATGGTACGTGGATGCTGATAACGTTTGTGAGCAGGACTAATCTTACAGCACAGGGGAGAAGATCTCTGCATTCTTACAGATGGCTAAGCGCCACCAGAAAGCTCAGGCGAGAGAGAAAGAGGGTACACGAAGCCGGGCTACAGAGATCGTCGAGCCTGAATTCGGCACCGCCGAGCCACAACCTTCGTTCTCGAGCTCTACAACACGGGCAACCGCGTCCGGCTCCACAGATCTCCATAGGAATGTGCCTAGCAGTAAGGAGGAAGATAATGTAGCTTTCCAAAGACTTAGGGATGATGCTAACTGTGCCTAAAAGTGAAGAAGAAGCCATCGAACCCGACGGCCCAAAAAGCGCCGCTTGACGAGTATGAGTCTGGCGACAAGAAACCATCGAATTTAAGCGCCCAGAGGGCAATACCCGAGGAGAGTAAGCCCGATGACAAGAAACCGTCGAATGTAGGAGCGCAAAAAGCTGCACTTGATGGCAGCAAGTCCGGCAACAGGAAGAAATTCGGTAAGTAGTAAGTCGTATACTGGCAACGGCATCTTAACAAATTTGTACAGAAAACAGACTCTCAAGGCTCTTCCGGTCTGGGAAGTAGCTTTGATAACCTGGGAATGTCGATGCACTTCAGGACCGGATGCAGAATATTCACTACGAAGCTCTTCATAAGGCTGAGGTATGACATTGTAATTTTTATTTTAGCGCGAGAGTATACGCAGTCAACGGGGGCAGGGTTGCATATAATTAACGTAATCGTAATTAGCCTATAGATTTTGATTATTATAAAATTAGCCTATCTGATTACGATTGATTATATTAATTATATTAGTTATATACTAATTTCCTAGTTAGGATTAAATTGATTAGGGCTTAAGAGAGGCTCTATAAGTCGCACTTACCACTTAATTCTCTTATTAATCCACTGCCTTATTTGCTTCTTACTCGCTTACTATACTCCTGCCCGTATTATAGCTCGTTGTTTTATTAATAGATCCTTTAAGGTTAATGGCTTTGACGGCTATATCTACTATCGCGAAGCCTTCCGACTTAACAATCTATTAAAGCCAGCTTTTTAAACACTTGGATTGTTCTACTACTGTTACTCTAAGCCTTAATCGCTCCTATAATATTGTTTACTGAGCGCTAGAGAAGACGCGTTCTGCTTTAGCTGACATAGCTAGTATAGAGAGGATATTAATGGCCATTTATAAGAGGCGCAGCGTGGTTTTCAATATCAATATTGCTAATCAGATTGATTAATATTGGCACTAATCAATATTGGCGAGTATTGGCGAGTATTGGCGATATTTATAATATTTGCAGATCTCCTTAGCACCCCTTAAAAATTTTTAACCGTAATATCGTATAGATAGATTATCTAAATATTATAGCTTCTAAAGCAGACTTATTACTTTTTATATCTATATTAGACTTATTTAATATAGAGTTATTAAACCGCTAGTAAAAAAAGACTTCTAACCTATAGATATATACTTAAGCTCTAAATAAAGATAAGGATATATACTATAAGAGAATAAGGCTTATATACTGCAAATATTATATAACAATAGTATATTACTTAAAATCTACTATAAACTTTTAAAATTACCTAAGAACTAAGTATAATATCTACTTAGAAATATAAGAGGGTTCTATTTATACAAAAACTTGTAATTAACTTAAATACCTTTATATATAGCTTTACGATATAAAGCAGTTAAATAATATTAATACGCTTACACTTTAAAACACCCTAAATTAGGAAGCTATTGCTATAGTGCTTATTTCCTTAATAACCGTATATAGACTCCTATTTAGAATAGTTAAATAGCTAAAGTTTTATATATTTTATAGGGTTCTTAATTTAGAGGTTAAGGGTTATATTATAATAGCTTACTTTATAGTTAATAATATAATCTAGGATATATTTATAGCGTAGAAGGACATTATATAAAAGAAGCTTTAATTAGTAATATTTAAGGTTTATCTTTTATTAGATATCTAGACGTCCCTAAATTAATATCTTTTACTTAGGGTTTGCACACACTTTATAAATTAAAATAAAATAAAAGATTAAAAAGAGGCCTTCTTGCGCTTTATATAACTCTATTATATAGCGGAGAGAATTAGTTCCAAATACTGCTTCTAATACTTTAGGACTATAATATTATACAGAGACTTAGTGCTATTATCGCTAATAATATATCTATAAACAACGTCTTATATTATATAATCTAAAAGTATTTTTAAGAAGAATATAATATAGAGTGGAACTCCATACACTAATAAATCTAGTATAATAGCTATATTATTGTTACGGCACTAGCAGAAAATGGTAAAACTTAGTTGGCAGAACTATACAGTCCTCTATACTGGCGGGTTGCTATAAATTGCCGCATATTGCGGTTACGTGACGCGAAGATCTTATAAAACACCAAGTAGCGCTACTCTTCTTCTCCTTTCCTTTCTCTAGCTTTAGATCCTTGTTTATAAACAATCCAATTATATAAGCTTACGCGTCCCTCTTACTATATTTATACCTTAATTAATTAAGTTAGTAATATTATCTAAAGCTTATTTACCCTTTTTTCCTAAAAAGGAACTTAAATATATCTAAAGGCTAAGAACTAGAATAAGAACTAGAACTAAAAAATATAAAAAAAATATAAACCCTAAAAATAGGATAAGCATAGACTAAAACCCCTAAAGAATTTACCTAAAAATTATTTAATACCTTTATTACTATGCTAAGAAATATAGTAGCTAGCAAAGCAGCTACAAAACCTTTAAATACCTTATATTAGCGACTTAGTCAATCAAGACATAAGTATGGCAAAAGGGTCACGCAAGCCTATACAATTGGATTGTCTATAAACGAGAATCTAAAGCTAAAGAAAGGAAAGGAGAAGAAGGGGAGCGCCGCTCGAAGCTATATACGATCTTCGCGTCACGTGACCGCAATATACAGCAATCTGTGGCAACTTGCCGGTGCGTAGTTCTGCCAAGTTCTACCAAGTTCTGCTAATGCCGTAACATTACCCCCCCCTCCAAAAAAGCCTGCCCTTAGGCTTTGCCGCTAAAAGTCTTAGCAAGAGAATCTAACTAATTAGATAACTTTAACCGCCGGTTAAAGTTCCTAGATATCTTAACACC
>Ga0307515_10010641_pt1 | contig 17586 bp, 9 predicted proteins | sample 17_EM_MG_FD_194513 | JGI IMG/M metagenome (GOLD analysis project Ga0307515, IMG submission 194513) | Populus trichocarpa ectomycorrhiza microbial communities from riparian zone in the Pacific Northwest, United States - 17_EM | ecosystem: Host-associated > Plants > Roots > Unclassified | place...
TCTTCCTCTCCAACAATGTTAGCCTCTCCACCTTAGACTCTTTAGGAGCCACACCCCCACGTCGGACCTCACAGTAGCAACTGCCTCACCACCTCCACGCCAGGTAACTTTCATCTCTTCCCCCCCCTTTCCCACATGTACTCCTTTTGCATGCAGAACATGAAATAATTCACGTCCTGCAACTATTGGCTTCTGCCAGCATATGCAAGGTGGGCTAGACCCGTTTCGGCTCAACCTAGATGGCTAGGCCGGGTCCAGCCCAACCCTAAAAAAAACCAAGTATGTTGGGTTGCCAATCAGCTCAACCCGACTCGGCTAGGCCAGGCCTAGCCTATAAAATAATAATATAATATAATACTAAAATATTAAAAAAAAAGAACTTCAAATTTTTAAAAAATGTCTGTGGATCCCGCACATGTTTTCCCAATAATTCTATATTATATCGGTTGTAGACTTACATTGTAAGATACAGACCCAGTATTAAAAAATATATGGCTTTCTCTGAAACTTTTTTTAAAAAAAAATCAAAATTTTTCAAAAAAAAAATTAAATTAGTTTCCTCTTTAAAAAAAAAAAAAAATTTCGTGCATACGGTCAAATCCTAAAGGTTTTCCAAACATATTTTCATAAAAAAACAAAAATTGCATCTTTCTCATGTTTTAAAATGCAAAATGAATATCGTAACCAATTTATGATTATCCTTTAGGATTTGACCAAAATATAAAAAACCCTTCAACAATTATTTTATTTAATTAATATCTGTAGTGTTATGATTTAGTTGTTGACTTGAATACTTGGAGTATAAAATTACATTGTAAAATATACTTTCAGGTATTAAAAATACAAAATAAATATGATGCTAAAATTTAGACCTTAGAACAGTTAGAATTTAACCCAATAAGATATAGACTTCCTCACGAAGAGAGATTTACCTTGAACCTTGGATAAGACCAACGAATAAAAATATGACTTAGAAAAATAATCGAACAACAATGCAGGTTACCTTAGGTAGGATGCACATGGAGTGATGCGTCTTTCCCTTGCACAATTAGTCCTTTACCTAGACTCTCGCAGATCATAGATTTCCTAGTAACCATAATATTAGGTGGCAACTCCTAAACTTTATAATCATAACTTTATGATTATATCTAAACCTTCTTTTCAACACACACACTCTCAAGAAACAGACTCGTTATCACTCGACCTCGCACGCATCCTGCGACAATACTCTTTTTATATGTGTGGTGTGGGTCTAGCAATGCAAGACACACAACACTTCTATCCTTCTTCTATTTCTCTGCCTTTTCTCTTCCTTTCCTATCTCTTTCCTCTTCTTTCCTTTTTACTTCTCTTCATACTTTCTTCTTTTTCTTTTTTCTATTTTTAGTTATTTCAATCCAAGAAAACCAATGGTGTTGGACATGCCCAATTGTTGGTTGTTTATGGTTTCACTATTTATATTTATATGTACTATTTTTACACTAACGACTTTTTTATAAAACAGTTACACCTTTTTCTCCCCTCCTTTTTCTCTTCTCCTTTCTTTCTTCCCTTTCTCCACTTTGCCGGCTCCTTTTCTCTTCTCTTCTTCAACTCCTTTTTTTTTCTCAACGCCTTTTCTTCCCCTTCCTTCGTCCATTCCTCTCCTTTTCTTTCATCAAATCTTCGTGTCCCGCATCATATTAGCTGCTAAATTCTTTTGCGAATCGATGCTGTTGTAGCATTCTTTGCAGATTAGACCTTTTGGATCGATTCTTTTCGTTCTTTTTAACCGTCATCGGAGTTCGTTATCATAGTTTGCCTTCCAGCGCCGTGGGTTAATATATTTCATCGGAGTGGCAATCATTATTGACCAACGTGGAACCGTGCCTTTCCCAATGCCTTTAAAGATAACGAAGAGTTCTCCATAATATAAATTTCCATACCGTCAACTCTTGGTTTGGAAGAATCTTGAAAATTAAGGTTAAAACTACTGAAATTGACTCCAAGCTAGCAAACATAGATCCAGACAGAGAGTAGACTATAAAGTCCTGTGTCGGGAACTTTTCTGGAAGCAAATCATGCATCCCAAGTGGATCATTTTAAATTTTACTTGTGAATATAAATAGTATCAGTTATGCTCGTATATTTTTCGTTCAAAGAGACTAGTATAACCGACGGCGGAGTGCGGACCAGTAGCATTATTTGAGAACATTTATTAAACTTATGAAAAAATATAAATTAAATATTTAAATAAAAAAGCAATAATATTCATTAAAAAAAACAGAGAGAACGAAATTGAAAAGGAATATATACCCAGCCCATCAAACCCCACAATAAAAATAGTCGCAAGCTAAAGTAAGATGAGTTCATACCTGCCTCTTGATCCGTAGAAAATGTCCCAAGATCAAGAATTTTTTTTTTTTTTATTGAATTACGTGTTCTAGATCGAGGAAGTAGTCACCCAAGTTGAAAAATCAGCATTTCTTTCTCCACTAGGTGCCTCCACCCATCAACTGTTTTTCAGAATATTTTTATTAAGAATATATTGAAATAATATATTTTTTTTATTTTTTAAAAATTATTAACAGAACTAAAAACATAAAAAAATTAATTTTAAACAAAAATAAATAAATAAATTTTGATCAATACCAAACAGGGGCTTAGTAGTTCCACGTAACTGCAGTGCATAAAATCTCAATAGCAGCTGGTAAGCAAGGACACTGTACATTATTGAAAAGAGAAGAAAAAAATTTCATGGGAACCATACTGGCATTAATAAAATAAAATGGTGATAGTACAAAAATTATAATAACGACGTGAATATATATTAACAATTGAGAATACTAATTGTAATTTGTTGGCTAAAATAAATATACAATATTGATAAAACCTACTCCCACCAACCATTATGTCTCTCGCAGGTAAGAGATAGTACAGGGTACAGCGTGGTATCTTCAGCAAATTCGTGTAATGCACAAGAAATAACCTGTATCATACTGTAGAGAGGCCAGTGTGAGCAGAGACTGAAGGCAAAACCTTCTTCCCTCTGGTCTCACACAGTGCCATAGGGTGTCTTCAAATGGAATATATGCGAGAGAACTTGAGCAATTTCCCTCTTCATCCCAGAATTCTGCATTTCCTAATAAACTTGTCTGAAAAATTTACATGTCTATTCCATAAACTTCGTAGCTCAGGGAACCCAATATCAAGCCATGGCTTTGCCGGGCCACTAAAATGTAAAACCGCGGCATCACCTAACATCTTAATATTGTGAGCTTGTGGGGGTCTATAACCTAGTCCACCGACATGCCATGAAGGATCAATTGGATGTACCTGACCCTCGAAAGCAAGCAAGGCTGGTGGATGCACTCCTGGTTGCCATAACTCCATCCCAAAATTGAGGTTCTGTAAACAAGATAGATAATATTAAGATGATAAGCAGAGGAAAGAGACCCTATATCCATATGTGAGGATGCAATGTTCTTTTATCGTATTCTGACAGAAAAACAAAATCTGGGAAATAGCAGCATTGCATGAAAGTAATGGGAAGAAAGACTAATGGGAGAGAACAGGGAGTACAATAAAGAAATAATGGCAAAATTTGTGCTGTACTCTGATTATTTCTATTCCAAATGCTTGTATTCAAATTTTTCTATTTGAGTGTCTATTCTTTCAAAAATCAATCAATGGCATAGGCCCTTTATTTAGAGGCCTCTTGAGTTTTCGATTTTTTCATCAAATTCTTATTTTGCTCCTAGAAAGGGAAGATGAAAATTGAAAATTTTAAAAATATTGATGGCTATTGATAAAAATGAATATTCATTTTTTGTTTATTCATGAGTTGTTTTTCTTAAGAAGTGTGGGGGGGGATTTTGATTTTAATTTTAATTAGAAGTTGTAACCTCAGCCTACAACACCCAACTCCACCATCACTAGTTGCTTTTAACCCACCATCACTACTGTGTTCGGTATAGCATGACAAAAGCAACCACCAAAAGGTCCAAAACCTATCCAATTATCTCTACATGTAAACCTCAAATCCCTTGACTGGAAAAGTGAGAATGCCAAGTGGCTGGCTTATGGGGAATGAGGAGCTTTCGGTGGGTAGGTGCGGTTATAGGTGATAACTGCTTGGAATGTAAGGTGGCATAGTGGGTAGTGTATTAGATGGACATGGAGTAACAAATGTAGTGAAATAACTAACAAGTCTCTGGGTCAGATAAGCCAAATATTCACTTAGGAATGAGGGAGTAGTTATCGTAAACAAGAGGTGGGTTCCATCAATTATCCCTATTCATCACCTGCATTGTAATAATAAGCAAAATGTAGGACAATAGTACTCGAGACTAACAACATAATTATTTTACAAGAGTTTAAAATTATTAGACACACATGTATTCTACAAGACAAACGGTCTACCCTAACACTATCATGTGTTTGAAAGAAATGTCTTGTATTATAAAAGCCTATATGCGACATGTATGAATTCTTCTTTTGTGTGATAGTGTTTTTCTCTAGTTAAACATTCAGTGCACCAATCAACCCAGACATCAACAGTAGGGTAACCTTTCAGTATTACTCATTGCACTTTCTATAATCAATGATAAACCTAGATTCATGTGGCTCATTCTCTAATATATTTCATTGGGATAACTAGAAAGAAGGCCTTTCAAATTTTTTTACTTAGTTGTGATACACTAAATTGGTACAATTGATTCTCTTGATCCTTCAATTCTTCTTGATGCAGTTTCGCATTGGATGGTTAGAGTCACCAAACTAATGTGTCCAGTAACTAGTGAAATATGGCAATTGATATAGCATACCACATGGTTAAAAATCAGAAGCTTAGTTACTATCAAAATTTAAGGAGCTGAGAAACTCAATCGTGCCAAATTAAGGTAATAGGATTCGAACAGAAAAGTTCTAAAAGATGCAATCAATTGTAGCTACGCCATGTTTCATCTAAAACCAGTTTGATGCTGCTATAAATAAAATGACAATGGACAGACTTGCCATGTCCATCTTGTGAAATAACACAATTTGCTATATAAAATACACTGAATATGAGAAAGTGCACTTACATGTTTCAACCATTTATGATAATTTGTAGTGATTTTGACCCTCCTCCAAGCTTCAAGATCAAAGACATTCACACCATAGAGCCAAACACAACGATCATGGTCAAAATTGGATGAAATTATTGGGTAAGAGAAGTTCAAGTAATCCTTGTATTTTTTTCCTGGGCAGCAGTTGTCTCCACACCATGAATCAACAACTGCGCCGACAACTTTCTTGTTGAGATCCAATTCCCACAAAGATGACATGTCATGTTGTACCACAACATCTTCGTCTAAGAATACTATCTTGTTGAGATCTGGAAACAGCTGCGTGGTCCATGAAAATCATGGAATAATCATTATTAAATACTTTGTACATTAAAAATGTAGTTCATTCAACCAGAGAAGCATACCGAGTAATACCTCAGGGATATAAATTCTGAGATGATTCAAAAGGGAGAGGCAGCTAGGGGTTAAAGCCTCCAAACTTCTTCTGTTTACTCCCTCATGTTGAAAGTTGGCATTTCTCAAATTGTCATTGTAATGGCTCCAAATTAAGCGATGAATCTCTAACATCTCTTTGACATGGACATTCACCTCATGAGACCAATCATATTGGTGCAACCCCTTAACTTCCACAGCTGCTGATTTAATAGGATTGATTGCAAACCATGCATTCATCGGAATGTAAGTTTTTTTGTCAGTGACTATATGGAAAACCAACTTTTCAGGGTTGGCTGAGTGTTGGACTGTGGAAGAGATGACAACGGAGGCAGCAAGAACATTATCAGTTAGAAGAACAACATGGTGGAAGGATGGATCAGTGAGGCGAGAAACATATTCAGGGGGAGGTAAATGAGATCGAGCCATGGCATTTACAGCATATTCTTCAGCTAGTTTAAGGCAGAGGCAATGCAGGCTCTTTGGAACACCATGTGAAGCTAAATGCCAGTTTATTGATTCTTGCTCTCTAGCAGACTGAACCTTGAGCTCCATCATTGATAGCTGCATATTGAATCAAAAATAAAATGATTTGAATTGTAACATAATTCACACTAGGTGTTACAATAATTGTTTTGATGAAAGCTAGATGACTTTATAATGCCATGGAATACTCACTTAAAATTGTATGTGAGGAAGTGTAGCTTGGTTATAGATGATGTCATTGCTCCTAGTTTATTGGTTCTGATTAACTTTCATTATGAAAAAATAGTGAAGCCTAATGAAGAGACAGTCATAATAACAGCTCAAAATAGGAGTGAGGTGCATGGACACTATGATCATTATTTCATCAGAATGACAGTCCAAACAAAAATGACATGTACATCATGCATCACCACCCAATCACACATGCATGCAGGTGTAAAACAAACGATCCATACACAGACATTATGATTCGAGCCCCACAGATGTAATATAATTCCAATCCCAGCCTTGTGCCATTTAGCTCTTCTACTAAATATTAGAAAATGAGTAAAAGGATGCATGCCACAGAGAGTATGAACTAAATGTTAGAAAATGAGTAAAAGGATGCATGTCGACATGGGCATTTCAGACCTGCTAGGAGGCAGAAGCGTTTGTGGTCCCATTACATGCCCAGACTTGCCTCCGATAAATAGCAATTTGCTAGTGAAAGATCACTGTCACTCATGAAATATGTAAATATGGTGTACACAAAAATCCACTGTAAATGAAAGGCCTAATCAAAATGAAAAAAATAGGTGACTCAACATTCTTAATCATTACATAGTTAAAGATAAATTTCCTCTCTCTCTCTCTCCAAAGCTATTTGTGCATCAATGGTAGCTCATTGGTATATTGGTCAAGGATGTGAACGAGTTGGTGAAATTGTGCTAATCTTGCAAAATTTGTAATGGTAACTCACAAATCACAGGATTTTACACTCCTTTATCAACAGGGCATCATGGACTCATTAGAGCATGAATTGTCTTGGGACTTCGAAGGGCAGTAAAGGGATGGTATGATTCCATCTTTGTCGTGGTCAATTGATACTCGAAGATGGCACACTCATGTTGCTAAATTTTCATGCTACTCATGTTGCTAATTTTTTTTAAAGAAGTGGCAAGGCTATGTGGTGATCCTTATTCTATGCTTTCTCATAGGGATGTGAAGTTTGTAGCACACATTTGGAGGACATCATGAAGGAAAGCAGGAACTCGATTGAAATACTCCAGAACTTGCCATTCATAAAAAAATGTTAGTCAAAGTTTAGGGAGAATGCTGATTTTTTGGAATCATGTGAAGAGTTGACTTGTTTTCACTTAAAACAATTCTGTGAATAGAACCTTTAAGATGATACCTTTTAAGGCTTCATTTAAACTCAAACCACATCAAGTGCTTGATTTTGTTCTCTTTTCACTTAGGACTCAGGAGTGTGATGATGGAGAGGCTTTTGCAGATCATATAAGGTGAGTTCATGAGAAGGTGATGGTGCCTTGAAGGCAAGCAACAAAAGTTATGCTAATGCAAGCAATCAACATCGCCGAGTTGAGTTTGAAGAAAGAGACATAATTCTTATATACTTCAAGCAAGAAAGGTTCCCTAAAGGCACTTACAATCTGAGATCAAACAAGCTTGGGCCCTATAAGGCGCTAAAGAAAATAAACTCTAACGTTTACGTGATTGAGATTGGATTCACAAATAAGCCAAGTCTTCAATAGTTCTGATTTGTATCCAATTGAGGGTTGTGATGGAGAAGTAGTTGAAACTTGAGCAATATATGACACAGTCGAAGGTTATTGAAGATGTGTTAGATGTGAAAGAGGCCGAGTCACAAAGATACTTGGATGGTTGAAGAAGAGCCTGACCCCCTATAAATGTACAGTGAAGTAGTGAAAATTTTCTCAAGTTTTCATAACTGGGGAGAATGACATAGGAGCTTCATTATAGTTACTTTATTTTCAGAAATTTTGTTTTATTGTATTAGTTAGTAATCACAACCTAGCAATGTAACTTCTAAAACATCTGGATGGTTATTAAAAGTTTTGTTTAGTAGTTTAATCGAAAGGTGGGATTAAAATTTTAACTCTGGCCCTAATATAGATACACTCTTTACAGTATCATAATATTATTTTCATCAAATAGACTTCAAAAGCAAAAGGTTTTCTTAAACCCTACGTTATAACACCTAGTTTGAAGGCCATACTTATTTCTAGCCTTGATTCCAGACATATTGCTGTTTCACTCCCTCAACTATGCCAAAATTGCTTCACAGCCAGGACTCTAGTCCATAGAAAATCTTGTTAGATCAAGCACTCTTGTCAGTTTAGAAACTGATAAATAAACATGCCTAACACCCCATAAAATGTCTCCCATATTCTCAAACTAGAAAGAATCTTATATTTTTTTCTTTGAACCTTGAGCTACAAACGCATAGAAATTGCTTTGGTTTTACAAGCAGCTAAAATGTACATTTTAGACAAACATGGGAAAGTCTAAGACCATGAGCAATGATCCCAGCAAGGACCTAAGAAAAGGTGGCATCAAATTAGGATTGTTAGAAGACATGCAAATTGGTTTACTTGCAACAGAACTGATAAAAGTAGCATACATTGTGATGGCATATGAAACTTGCAGTCATATCACAAAAATAAATCTCAAATGTTCATATAATCCATAAGTAAATAACTCTTTTCTTGAGCTCCAAATGTTAATCAAACAGCCCTGGATGAAGTGGCAACCAATCAAACTTAGATGTAAGAGCTTTTTGCATCATGTGATAAGCTTTTTAATGGATGTCGTACTTGTAAGTAAATACTCTCTCAAAGCAACAAAAGTCCTTTCACAAACACCACAAAATATTAACAATGACTTAAAAATTCACCATGTGCCACTTAATCATGTTTCTTTTTATCACAGAAATCCCTCTTCTGCTCTCCTCCTCGGCAAGAAAACCAAGATGTATGCGAGTGCATGTGATGTGTGAAAGTGCAAATGTAACATCAGAGGGTCTTAATTGCTGAGTAATGAGCAGCTGATGGTATGAAATGGATGATACTAGGAACTAAGAAAGAACCTAAATTCAATTTATTTAGTTTTAATATGGCTATACAGAAACAGATGGATTACTAATGTAGCGATATGGGTTGTTTTATTTTCTTCACTTGATAAAATAATGGCAGCAAAACAATACATCAAACTAGGCTTTTATAGTGGACTGGAAGACTTTTACCAATTCAAAACACCCATCAATACCAAGAACATGACAATAAAAAATAGTGGCTGAAAGAAATCACAAGAAAAGTAAATGCCACTTGAAGCAGACAAAACTAAACAGAAAATTAGTTAATGTAATTACTACAAATACATTTTTGTGTGAACGCGTACCATGGCCTTGGTCCTGAAAGCAAAGGTCTTTATGTCTTGCTGGTTCGAAGTCATTTCGTTGACAAGCACATTGAATGATTCTGTTGAGCCCTCTCTTCTATAATCACCATCATTAGTGCCATGGCCCTCCTTTGCCTCCATTAAAGCTCTTGTCAGTTCTTCCCTTAGCTTTTTAAATTAGGTTGGTATACATGCATTACCACAAGAAGAATCATCACAAAAATGGAAATAGAGTAGAATTTGGAATAACATGGAGGAGAATTGCACCACAACTGATCAGGTGCACTAGAAACTAGAAAACAAGCAACTGGTGGAAGTAAAATACCAATAGTTCCTCAAAATGAATTTGTTCATGAACTGCAGTCTCTGCAACTTTCATACTGTTTATGGTTCTAACTCTCAAACACAAAATACTAAATATATTTATAATAGGACCAAAATAGCATCACCGCATTTCTATTTTAACAAGAAAGTCATTCATTACTCTATCGTCTCAGGTGAACGAAAGGGAATTTGGAACAAAACTGGGCCCATGGTGGATGATGCATATTCACGGACTAGAACTAGGGATCCCAAACAAATTGATGATTGAAAAGCTGAAAGATATGAGAGAGGTGCTGTACCAGTTCCTCAGTAAAATGAAACGGCAAGGTGTAAAAATTGCTAGTGCTGAAAAATTCAGTGGACAATAAAAATGAAGAATAATGTTATTTCTTAAGAAAGTTTCACAAGAATAAGTTTCAAGAATACACTGAGTCATTAGATTAATCGGATTGCATTAGATCTCATATTAAGACCATGATTCGGTAGCTCACAATCTTCTTGAAACTCATCTTCTTGTTAAATAGCATTTATCATTTTTATCCACGATAATCATCCATTTTAGAGGGTTGGCTTGGGATGTGTAATGTCTAATTTTACTTGAATTTCTTGAAGCTGTTTCCTATGTTCTCCCTTAACTGAAATCAGCTCGTCTTCTTTGGAACATGATCTACAACGTTAGTTCAATCATATACTTTAAAAGGAAAGGAAAATGCTATGAACACCCGCTAAACATTAACTTAATATGATTCTTGAAACTTACTCTTGTATAATTTTCTCAGGAAATAGCATTATTTGATAAACATTGCGCCCGTTAATTCATACAAGAACAAAACAACAACAATCAGCACAACATATGTTAACGTATGCCCTATCCTTGTAGCATTTACTCTTTACACGTGTCTATAGTTGGAGGAACAAAATATTTTCGACTTGGATTTAGTTTAAAGAGTAATTGAAAAGGAAAACAAAATTTTGTTAGCCCTAGTTGCTCCCTTCTTGTCTTGTTTCACCCTAAAAATAAAAAAATAAAAAAAAAAGTACTGAGAAATTTAAAGAATAGTTTCATGAAAAAATGGCATACCAAAGATGCTTCGCTCCCGCCGAGTAGCCCCCATCCTATGCAGTCTGCATAAACAAAAATAAAAATAATGAATAAATTAAAACACAAAAAAAATAATAACAATCGATGAGCTGTACTAGAAGTTTTCACAGAAGGTACGAAGATGAAGCATCGGGTACAACCACGAGCAGCACCAAAAATTAACTATGAAATAGATTAAACAGCAAAAGAACGAGTAATTAATCACTGCTAGTTTAATTTATTTTTATGTATTTACCGAGAGCAGAATTGCAGGCAGAGGCAGATTCAAGAACCAAAAACGCAATTCTAACAAAAAGAAAGGGCAAAACAATCGAAAGCAACAGCACCACCGGCAAAAACGTCCGGCGAGTAATCCGACGAGTTGCCACCGTGGATCCCTTGGCAGAAGAGTTGGTGGTGCTGATGGTGACTCTCTTGATCCCGGTGGTGGAAATGTAAAACTTCATCTCATTATTTCTGTCTCGTCTCGTGAAATCGATCTATTAACAGTAGCAGAGCGTGTTCTTTTCTGGTGGAGAGAGGGGGGGTACAAAAAGACAAAAGGGAAGCCGCGGGAAAATGATAGATTGCAATAATTACGCTGCCGAGGGGTGAGTTTCGATGATTTTTGCCAATGGGTTTTGGGTTTAATTACGGATTTGTCTTCGACTTTTTAAAGTCGTAGTTTTATCACCGACAGATGGGAGAATATCCCATAAGCTCACGCACGCACTATTTGCTAATTTACGGCAGAGGTTCAGGCAAAAGGTTTTGCTTTTCCTGAACTAGTGGGCTGCGAAATATTTTCCCCGCCCTTGAGTGTAGCGTTGTGGAATTAACTAGCCCGTTTGTATGGCGCGTTATCATGCAGTTATGTTTTTTATAGAAAATGTTACTTTAATTTTTCCAATGATCATAAATGTTTAAATTGAGAGAACTAAAATATGGTATCCATTGGTGGTTTTTTATCTGAATAACTGTGGTGAGTTTAGTTATTAAAGTGTTGATGCAATATTATTATTAACAAAAACTAAGAGGGGGTGGTGTTTTTGCTTTAGAACAATGAAAAAAAAATTATGGTGTTCAGAGAGTAACTGACGGTATCTTAATAGTTGGTTTTTAAAATCACCTTAAAAAAAGAGACAAATATAAAGAGAAAAGAGAAGATAAAACTCATAATCCATAAAAAATGATAAGAATATCCCTATCTAGGATTTCTCTTTCCTAGTTGTATCTATTTTTTTCTCTTAAAGTGAGCTCAGTGAGTAACTAATAAGATGTCACTAGTTATTCTCTAAGCACTATAAAATTTCTCTAGCACCACAATAACATCAGACATGAAATATTGTGAATTGCGATGGTGCTTTTTTTTTTACCTCTAAACTTTTTGTTTTTAATTTTGCCCTTATATAACCACATAATGGTAAATTTAAGTGAATTTGTTAAGAAATGACAAGATTTAAAAACAGAGGATCAAAGTAAAAAAAAAAAAAAAGCATAGAAAATGGATGGTGGTTTCAAGATTTGCATGAAAAGTTTATTTTGATCTTTCTACTTTTTCAAATAATAAATTTTTGATCACTCTATATTTTAAAAATTCAATTTTGATCAACAATTTTATTTTTATTATGTCTAAGTCTGTGGTTTGAGAAATGTTAGAGAATTTATAGGTTCTAGTGGTGGAAAGAGAGAATCATTAGATAACTCTTATTTCGCCTATAAAAAAAGTTAATTTTGGTGTTACTGAGTTTTATTGGATAAGAAGAGTTTTATTATAGTGTTTTTTTATCTTCTCATTGATTAAAAAAGTAGATCTAAACTTAAAAAGTTTTTTTGGATTCAAGTTGATTTTAGATTATTTTTTTTACCAATTAAATGCTACTTTAATACCGGGAATGGGTGTTTTAAGGTTGCTATAGTTTTTTCAGGTGTTTTTTTTTTTTTTTGTTGAAACAAGGGTTAAAATAGGTTTGTTTACCTATAGGTTGGTTGCACAACTTTTCGACCACTTGTGGTTATAGTTATGAAACTCGGCTCGACCCGACAAATTGACTCCAAACTCAAGCTACCCAAGGCCTTAGTTGGGTTTCAAATCACAAAAACTCGAGTATGCAATTAGTCTGGTCAAACCCATGTGACCCGCCGGGTTAACCCAAAACCTGGGTAAAACTGAAGATTTTTTTTATATTTTTTGTTATTTTTTTAATAAACTTTTAAAATATAAAATTAATTTATGAATCTCTAGTCTTAAAATATCCTTTTTATAACCTATATTCGTATGAATTGTTTCTTAATTTTTTGATGTATGATAACTAAACTACATTTCATACCTAACATTTCTTCTTTTTTATTTATTGCCCTACATCTACATGCATGGTTTCAAAACTTTTTTCACGTGGTATATTAAAACTTCAAACATAATTATCTTTTTATTTTCTTAGGTTGACCCATGTGATCTGGAACCCAATTCCATGGTTGGGTCAACCCTCAGGTTGGATTTAATAAATATACTTGTAGCAGCTGAAATATGAAATGGTAGGCGACGCATCGCCTTTATAAAAATCAAAGGGCATATGATTAAACAAGAAAAAAAAACAGCATGCCCGGGTTGCCCATGCCCGTGTGCCTTGTTCTTTTTTCTTCTCCTTTTTATTTGTTTTCTGTTTTTTAAAAAATTATCTTTCACAATTTTATCACTTATAATTGGATCTATATTGATTTATCTTGCTACTTTTTTTTTCTTCTAATTCTATCATTTGATATTTTGTTGATTATTAATTGGGCAACATAATTTGTTTTTGTTTGATACTTGTAGGTTTATCATGATCTCAAACAAATGCCCCAATATTTTGTTGGTTTTTAATTTTATAATAGTTTATTTTTTATTATATAATTAAATAAAAAATTATTGAACCCGATTATATCCATGTCTTGAATCACATGTTTTGCTATTTAACTTTAGTTGATTAGGAATTAGACTCCATAATTTGTTTCGATTTATTTTCTATAAAGTTATTGAAGTCGCAAACAAATATTCAGACATTGAATTGATGCTTGATTTTACATGAAATTATTTTGTTATCATGTGATTGAATAAAAAATAGTCTAAATAATTTTTAAATATGGTTGTATTCATAACCAATGTCACGGATTCGATAGGTTAGGTCGTGAAATATGGATTGATCCAATAAGTCATTGTCTTGGTATTTCTAAAAAAATTATATTATTTTGAAAATTATATTTAAGCTCAAACCATGTTTTTGTAAGTTGTCAAACTTGCTTTAAAACCTGTCAAGTTGACATTGTCATACTAAGTTAACTTGCAAATAATTTGATTTTAAACACGGACTAGGCATGAGAATGAGTCGGGAGGTTTCAAGATTTGATCCACTAGCTACTAAAAAAAATTCCTTGTAATCCGGATATTATTTTATGAGTAAAAAAAAATTGTCGTGATTTATAATATAACACGGGTCACTTATCTAGTCTTATCTACCACCTGTAAATTTCAGACTAAATTTGAAAAAGAAAAGAAAAGAAAATGTGTATTCAACACTTGATATTTTTATTTTTATCTGATTACTTCAACTCTAATTTTATTTATACGAGGTTATTATTTTTTAAAAATTATTTGTGATGAATGTTGAAAAATGTTGAGGTTGATGTAATCTCTATTTCATACCACGTGGCAAAAAAAATGTCAAAAGTGGAAAAAAATGACAGAGGAGGTTAAATAAAAAAATGAGTTGATATTTAAAAAAATAATACTTGACACAATATAAAGCAAAACATTTGTAAAATATTAGTTGGCGACAGGGGAGAAGCAGTTATTTTAAATCGCATATTTAAGACCCCGATTCAACATCTAAGTTATAAACTAAGAAAGTAAACTCAGATCAACCTAATATTTGACTAAAAAAACCAAAATGAGATTATTTTAATTAAAAAAAATTAGGTTTTCAAAGTCAACAAATTTCCTAAAATGCCGAGGAAGTGTTTGAAATTTTAAATCCAGGTAAGAATTAAAAAAAAATCCTAATTGTTAATAATCCTTTGCCTTCCAAGTCCAATGCACATTGTCATCGTGGCCTTAAGATCGATGCCCAGCCGAGCGGATTGCAAATTTATTTTTGTTTTATCAACTTTTTAATTATTTTTTACGAGTTAAGATTAAATTTCTCTCCATTTAAATCAAATACACATTATACATATTTGGATTGATGCTTTGATGATAAATAATTTTTCTTATCGTGTTCCTTAAAATTCGAATACTAAGTCATAGTATGAACAAAATGTTTTTAGTTATAGTTATATGACATCTGCTTTATCGAGGATTGAATTTTTTTTTATATAAAAAATAAATATATAGGTTTTTTTTAATGTGTTTTTGAATATATAAAAAATTAAAATAATTATACACATATTTAATTAAATAAATTGATATTTGATCAAAAAATAACTAAAATTAAAATATTTGATCTCACAAAATATTTAATGTGAAAAGAAAATGAAAACAAAAGCATGAAGATTAATTTTCAAAAAATTAAATGTTGAAGGTTGAAATTAAAAAAAATAATTAAAAAAAAACAAAGTCAACTTATGCTAAACTTCAAAATCCATGACCATCGTTAAGTGACTGCATAGAAAACAAACCTAAAAAAACAACGAAGCAAAATCTTCGATAAAAAAATGTTAAGTGATGAAACCGAAAAAAATAATTGATTAAAAAATTATTTGAGTTAACCTGCTAACCCGACGACCATAAGTACAGGATTGAGACAACCTCATATAAAGGAAAATGAAAAAAAAAAACATGAAGACCAATTCCAAAAAAAATCAAATCAAATAAAAAAATTAAATGTTGAAGGTTGAAATTGAAAAAAATAATTAAAAAAGAACAAAGTCAACTTATGCTAAACTTCAAAATCCATAACCATAGTTAAGTGACTGCATAGAAAACAAACCCAAAAAAACAACGAAGAAAAATCCTCGATAAAAAAAATATTAAGTGATGAAACTGAAAAAAATAATTGATTAAAAAATTATTTGAGTTAACCTGCTAACCCGATGACCATGAGTACAGGATTGAGACAAACCCATATAAAGGAAAATGAAAAAAAAAACATGAAGACCAATTCCAAAAAAAAATAAAATCAAACATTAAAAGATAAAATTAAAAATAAATTAATTTTATTGAAGAGCCTAAAAAAACCAAAGTAAACCTGTGTCAACCTTCAAATCTCGTGATTTAAATAATAAGATCGAGATTAACCTCGCACAAAGAAAAAAGAAGAAGCAAAATTGCCAATAAAAAAAATCCAAGGATGAAATTAAAAAAAAAACAATAAAAAAGATTTCAAACAAAATAAACAACAATAAAAAAAATGAAGCAAATTCAACATAAAAATAAATCGAAATCAAATGTCATGGATGAAATTGAAAATAAAATTCACTTAGTAAAAAGACAAAAAAAGAAGAAGAAAATGAGTGAGAACCAAATTTAATATAAAAATCATATTATACCAAATGATCAGGACAAAACTGAAGAAAAATATTAAATTAAAATAAAGATAAAATACAAAATAAATAGCAATAAAAAGAATGGAGACCAAATTAGATAAAAAAAAAATAATAGGACACCATTATACTTTGACAATAAGAAGAGAGAGAAAAGAAAAAAGAAAAGAAAAAAAACCTATCAGAGCCCAACAATGACTTTGCTGTTCACACACGTCATACCACTATAGGAAGGATGTTAGTGTGTTTTCAAAGCCACCATGGAAGGAGGAGTTTCACAGCAGGCTGCATGCACAACCGAGAGGGCATGGATGACATCTACCATTTATACGTGACATGCGCCAACAATTTTTTATATAATATTTATATATACAAAATAACTAAAATATCCTTTATGCAACATCAGTTTAACTAAAAAACCAAAACTAAAAGATAAAAAAACCCTTGTAAGGAAGCTCATTTAAATAATTTTGCTATGCTCAAAATTTTTTAAAAGACTACATTACCCCCTATACATCATTAATATTACAAAAAAACATATCAAAAGTAAAAAGAACAAAAACCTCCACAGGGAAACTCTAAAACCTTTGATCCCAATTGCATCAAATTAATCATAGTGTGCATAAACAAAGAAAATGTCTACAAAGCCCCCTCACGCCAATTCGTTTTTTTTCTTAAGTTATTTTAGTCACTGCTAGTATGGTTGCGGTTGTTTTTTAAAATATTTTTCACTCGGAAAAACATTAAAATAATATTTTTTTATTTTTAAAAATTATTTTTGACATCAGCACATCAAAATGATCGGAAAATATAAAAACAATATTAATTTAAAGTAAAGAAAAAAATAAAAAAAAATTAATTTTTTTTAAAATGCTTTTGAAATGTAAAAACAAACAAGCCTACGTTGTTTCTACCCAATGAAAAAAGAACATTGAATCACTATTGTGTCCCTGTAAAAAAAACCATTTTACTCCTTTATAGTGAGTTAATTTGATGATTTCTCCGAGGTTAAATTGAAATTTTCACTTTGCATTGCTACACACCATTTACATTTTGTTAATAATTCTCACAATACTCACAAGCTAAACTATAAATATGTTTTTAGTAACTGACGTGTGATATTATTATAAAAATATTTTTTAATTAAAAATATATTAAAATATTTTTTTTATTTTTTTTAATATTAACATATTAAAATAATAAAAAAACAACTAAAAAAATATTAATTTAATAATTTTTAAAATAAAAAATAATTTTAAAAACATTTTTAAAAATAGC
>Ga0307515_10010642_pt1 | contig 17585 bp, 1 predicted proteins | sample 17_EM_MG_FD_194513 | JGI IMG/M metagenome (GOLD analysis project Ga0307515, IMG submission 194513) | Populus trichocarpa ectomycorrhiza microbial communities from riparian zone in the Pacific Northwest, United States - 17_EM | ecosystem: Host-associated > Plants > Roots > Unclassified | place...
GCTCGCTAAAGGGGGGGGGGAAGCTGGTCGTGCAATGCACTGTAACAGTTAACCTGCGTGCAACTTACAGCTCTATAGCGATGTTCACGAACAGCTTCACCCCCCCCTTTAGCGAGCGCTGCGAGATTTTAAATTCGCTACGCGCATCCAACCTCGCTTGATTGCTACTAGCTGTACGTATAGCGAACGGCTGTGGCCACACGCAAGGACCTTTTTAGTTGCCCTGGAGAAACGCCCCAGTTGGCCAGGGGAATTAAATTAAAGACGTACGCTTCCTCTTCTCCCCCTTCTCCCCTATAACTACGCCTCCCTTGTGGCCGCTAAAACGCAAATACAACGCTGTCTCTGCAGAGAGGTTAATGAAATTTGGCAATATTATATGGGTGGAAACCTTATAATATCTGATAAAGATCACGACACTGCGGGATCGCGACGTTCTTGCAGCCAAGCATACGGCTTCGCTACAATTACTATGTATAGCTGGCGGCAATCAAGCGAGATTGGATGCGCGTAGCGAATTTAAAATCTGATGTGCACGACCAGCTTCCACTGGAAAAATATTATTTCGCTTTGGTACGCAGGCTCGCTAAATCGCCACCAACTGTATATAGTAATTGTAGCGAACGCATGTGCCTGCACGCAAGGACCCTTTTTGGTTGCCCTGGAGAATCGCCTTGGTTAGCCAGGAGAACCAAACTAAGGACGCACGCGCCCTTACCTCCCCCTTAACTGCCGCCCCCCCGCTATGGCCGCCAAAACGCGAATACAAAGCTGTTCCTGCAATTGCCGATGAGATTTAGTAATATTATACGGGTAAAGACCTTATAATATTTAATAAAGATTATAACACTGCGAAGGAAGGCTAATTGCGAAGTCTGCTAGAAGTAAAGTTCTTACAGCTAAGCATAGGCGTTCGCTACGATTTCTAGCGAGCCCGCGTACCGAAGCGAAGTAATATTTTTCTTAGAGGGGGGGTGTACATCACTGTAAAGGGGGGAACATCGCTATAGGCACGACTAGCGAGATTTCAAATTCGGTACGCGCATCTACAAGGGGGTAACATAAATAGCTTAGACGCCCCCCTTGCTTTTTTGGAGAGGAAAATAAGCGAACCCCGAGTAATATAGTAGGACTAGGTTATTTTGTATACCATACTAGCAGGGGGGGCGTCTGAGGCATTGATGTTACCCCCTTGTAATCTCGCTTGGTTGCCACTAACTATATATAGTAATTGTAGCGAACGCCTATGCCTGCGCGTAAGGATCGTCCTAGTTGCTAGGGATACTTAAATTAAAGCTATACAGAACTTGCCTAACCTACTAAAGCCGTAATATCTACTTAAAATCGTGTTATACTATTATCAATTTGCCCTTAATATATATCCTTCTTTAAAACGCGCAGCGGCTTAATTAACGGGCGAGAGTCCTTCTTAATAAACTTAATAAAGCTACCTTCTTCCCTCCTTATTACCTAGACCCCTGCTACCGTTAAGCTATTGCCTAAATATAATATAATAGCCGCCAAGACGCAAATACAACGCCGTTTAGTTGGGTTTTATATTAGGGGAGCTTAAGGAAATAGATAATAATCTAGAAGCCACAGTAGAGGCCGCTAAGGAGGAGGTAAAAGGTTAGTATATATACTACTAAAGTTAGCTTAGTAAATTACCTTAGTTAAGATTTTATAAGTTACCGTATTTAATATAGGAGCCGCTAGTATTAACATCACAATATTAAGCCACGCCCTCTTAAGAAGTTGCTTATACTCCTTAGGCTTATACTCCTCCAATTACTCGCTTACTATTAGCCTCTTACTTACCTCTAAGGGCTCGCTTACGCTTACTAAGTAAGTATAAGGATAAGCTAATTCCGCCGCCGCCTTACCTATATTTTAAGAGTAAGATTAGTAATATAGAGAAGAGAAGCAGCGGAGTGTTTATTACTTATAATTATAATATAGTAATTTAATACCTAAAGGATTTACCTTTTATTAAGACTCTTATTAATATAAGCCTTTAGCTTTATAATCTTTAGCGACTTTAAATCTTTTCTATTTATAAGAGAGAGCTATATTATTAAGAGTAAGGTATTTATATTAAGCTCCAGCCAATTAAAGCTAAAGTTAATACTTAGTACGCAGGCGTTTATAATATCAAATTTAACGTTATAAAAGTTAAGGTTATAGCCTAGTGGCAAAAGATTAATACCTAGCTTATATTATGGGCGAAGCATACTAATAAAAGTAGCGCTATTAAGGCTCTTACCGTTAACCTCTTAATTATATATACCCTAGCTATAAATTAACTAGCGGCCTCTCGCTCTAGAGCTAGCTCTTATTTATTAATACTTAATTAACTCTATAGTGAAGTTTTAACGCCCTTATAGATTTTGGAGCAGAGCTTAACGTCTTACTTACTTACTATTAATAACGCTATAGGATTACGGGTTAAGCTTACTAAATATTAGCGTTATAAGAAGCGCTGCCTAAATATTAATTAGTGCTACGTTCTTGGCTAGGTAGACGTTAAATTAATAAATAAGGACTTAAGAGAATAGGTAACTGGTATCTAGTAAGGTATTATAAATATACAGAATCTACCTTATAAGCTTGCTATATAGCTTACTAAGAGAGCAGTAAGGGGAGAAAATAATAGTAAAGGAGTACGCCAATTAGCTTTCGGCGAGAGCTCTACTACTAGTACTCCAGGCGTTATTAATTACTTTTATATTAGCTCTATAAGTCTAGTACTAAATTAGTAAACTCCTACACTAAACCGACTAACGTTATTATTCTTACCTATATTACCAATACGCCGCCTATAAGGTATTAACCGCGTAAAGGATTTAGAGGAGTTCTTTAAGTATTAGAAGTAGAGTATATCTAGTAATCTTAACTAGGAGGCTGACTTTAAGGCGGTATATAAAATCGTCCACAATCTAAGATAGGACTTAAAGCTCCTATATAATAAATCTAATAGCGCTAATCCTATTAAGGAACTTATAAAGGCTAGTATTAAATCGGGTGTTATAAGGCGGCTATAGAAGGATTTAAAGAAGTAGGTAAATAAGCGTTGTACTTAGCTTAAAGAAAGTTTCTAAGACGTAGATAATTAGCAGAATATAGGGTGTCTCTATCACTGCTAGCGCCCCTATAGTAGTAGAGACGCCCCACATATATAAGAGATTAAAGCCTTTAGTATATTTATAAGTATTATATATAATTAAAAACGCCACTAAAAATTAATCCTCCCTTATACCAAAAACCTCAATAATTATACCTACTGTGTCGGAAATGTCCTCTTACGCTTTTACTCTTGCTACCAACCGTATCTATACTCTAAAGAAGAAAGGCTTTAAAGCTATAGTTAAAGCTTTTAGGGTGCTCTACTTAAGAGAACCACTCCCGCTAAATAAAGGCTTTTAGCTCTCTAAAAAACTCTTTAATTAGATTTAAATTAGGTAAGTATATAGGTAAATACACGAGCTTAATGCTAAAGGCGTTAAAGAGAGCCTATATTCTCTCTAAGTAATAAAAGCTGGCGTTATCTATAATAACTACTAATTGCTTAATAGGAAAGCAATTATACTATAGTAGAAGAGTATTTGCCACCTAGAACTTAAAGCCTTCGCTATTTATTAAGCCTTTATATACCGAAGCTACTAGTACGCTATTAATTATATACGTAGGTAGTATATTAAGCCTCGTCTTACCCCGATTATATAGCGTATAAGAAACTAGTATAATACTATAAGGAGCCTAGCCGGTCTTCCGTATGCCCGTCTTTAAATCTACACCTAACTTATTTATAAACACTAGTTAATCGGCGGTATACTATAATATAATAGCGAAATATATATCGCGATTATAAGCGCTACGCTTAAGGGCCACCTAGCGACACTACTTATATAAGCTACTCTCTAAGCTCTATAACTAGAGGATCTAATTAGCTTACCCGCTTCCTTATCTAGCCAGCTAAATAGAGCTCTTAAAATATTATATAGCGGCTTACTACAACGTTAAATATATTGTATATTAACCACTCCATCTTATTACTAAAGAGAGTTAGCTTTTCCTCTAGCTGTATTAGTACCACTATAATTATCTAATTACTTATTATAAACTGGCCACCTTTACTGTTTAAAGGCGCCTAAGTTAACCTAAATACCCATAAGTTCCTTCTAATTAACGCAATTAAGCGAACTATATAACCAGCGACGGAGGTATACTCTGCTCGGGTTGCTCCAAGTTAAAGAAAATCCTTAATTAGGGCGTGCTAATATAGGCCTATTCGCGGAGCCATATTACGGATATAGTACGGGTAGAAACCTTACAATATTTAACAAAAATTATAACACTGGGGAGAAAAGCTAGTCGCGAATAGCTTCAAGTCCTTTAAAAGCAAGGTTCTTACAGCCAAGCATAGGCGTTCGCTACAATTACTATATACAGTTGGTGGCAACCAAGCGAGATTATAAGGGGGTACCACGAACGGGTCGAACGCCCCCCCTATTAGTGTCGGTGTGCAATACAGAGTATCTACAGTTGAAAATTCTCACACTACCACAAAAGAGATTTCTACCTTATTTATATGCAAAACTCTTTATCTTATCCTTATATACTTATTCTAAGCGTAATACCTACTCTTATTCGCGCTAACTGTGGCCACTACCCTCTATAACGTTAAAATATCGACCTAAATTAAATATTAAATATATATTTTACCTACCGCGAACGCTGCTATATCTTTTCTTTGCATACTTTAGATCTTAAAACTATACTTAAATTATTTCCTTCTTATGACTTCTATATATAACTATTTACTCTACTGTTATATTATATAGCGAGACTCCTTAAAAGCCTATAGGCAGGCCTTATATACTTAATACTCCTATTTAAAAACGTTTAATTACGCGAGCTATAATTAATATATACTACCGTTATATGCTATTAAAAGAGGTTACTAAATTAAAGGAAGTATAAGCTTATAGACGTATACTTATTACTACATTTAAAAAGGAGTAATATTACCGTCGTATTATAATAGAGAAGCCACTTCTTATAGAGGTATATAAGTAGGATCGTCTTATATAGGCCTTAGTATACTATAACTGGCCTAATTAGATATAGGTATGGATTTTATAAATAAATAAAGCCTCCTTTATAATAGGTGGCTTTAGTAAGGTATATATAACTTAATAGCCAAAGGAGAAGTATTTAAGTAGCTATTACTTTCCTAAGTTTTGTAGCTATAGTGCTTAGATAATATATAGAACAATCTCTCTCTATAGAAAGGGTAAATTAATAGTATTTAAAAAGGAATAGGGTAAGATTTTAGGAGATATATATAGAGAGCATGTAGTTTCTATAATCTACGTATATAAAAGAGAGGTAGAGTAATATATAGGTAGGGGAAACGTAATCTTAATGGAGAACAAAGTACCTTTTTATACGGCTAACGCTATAAAAGCTCTATATAAGTGTAATAATATATAGAGGATAAGGTGGCCTACTAATTTACCTAATTTAAATCCGATTAAGAATGTTTGGCGACTATTAAAGTATTAAGTAGGTAAATAATTTCCTAAAATAGAGGTGGAAGTGCGATAATATATTAAGGAGAAATAGGAGAAATTAGAGTTAAACGACTTTAAAAAGTATATAGATTAGATGCGCGATCGCTATAAGGCTATAATTGCTGCAAATAGAGGCCATACTAAGTGGTAATCTCAGTGAGAAATTATATGGTTGGATTAGGTGTAGATACTCTCTATTATACATAGTTTTTAATAGGGGGGGCGTTTGACCTGTATATGGTACCCCCTTATAAATATATAACCTTTACCGCACATACAACCTTACTAAAAGGTAGCGCCACACTTTAAAACTTACGCATACCCATCTTACCATTAAAAACAATCGATTTTCCAACTTTTAAGACTTAATTCCTACTGCCTAGCGAGCTAGAGGTGGATTTATTTGTTATTTTACCCCCTTTCCCTAAACAGAAAATTCTTCTTAGGGGTGGTCCTAGCTTGTAAGCGAGGTATAGATAGGAACACTAAAACTAAATACCAAAACTATAAAATATAGAGGCTAGATTTTCTACTACCTTTTAGCCTAATCTCCCTAGAAATCTTCTAGTAGGATTAGTAAGGAAAAAGGGTATAAGGATAGTAAAAACTAGGAACCCCTATATAAGATATAAAATGCCAAGGCCTAATAGGTTTAAAAAACCTCCTATAAAAATAAGTAATGAAGGTTCTATATCTACTTATTCTCCCCTTTCTTCTTCTCCTAACCTAATTAAGGCAGGAGAAAAAAGAAAACATCCTTAGTCTTCTCCTAAAAAAGAAAACCAAAAACCTATAAAAAAGACAATATAACTAATAACTACTATAGATAGTATACCTTCCTTTTTCCTTTCTCTAGAACAACATCTAGTAGTAAGTTCTTTAATTAACGTCTAATACGGATCCTATCTAGGCCCACGCAGACTACTCTATACATAAGGGAAACTTATAAATTAATAAGAAGAAAACCCTTGTTAATATAGGGGATGGAAAAACCCTATGAGCCACCTTAGTAGGATAAAAAACCCCTGTTTTGCCATGTCCGTCCATAGCGGCGGCCCTATAGGCCTACGGCTACGTCCTGTCCTCCTTAAATAATTCGAACTCCTTAGGAACCACTGCTTCCTTTACTAGGACATACAGTCCTTGCCTAATTTAATCACTATACTATTATTTCCTATATCTTGGCCATCCCCTATATACTATCTCTTGTTTAACTATTGCTATATACGCCATACCTCCCTCCCCCTAAGGCCTATTGAAGGCGTAAGGGGGATTTATCTATAAACTACCACCACACCATACTATAAGGTAAGCGGGATGTGTATACCTGGGTATCTTTTATGCCTAGGCCCCAGTCACTAGGCCCTCGCCAAGGGTTACCACTCCTTAAGAGGAGACAGGAAAACCGTACGGTGTCGTCCAGGCTGCCAGGTTTTTTTTTTTTTAGTATTCGATAGTTAATGGCGAGTGACCGCATGCTCCGCGGGCGATCGCCCTGGGGGTTAGGAGGGGCCGTATATTTGCTTATTGCTCGTCCGTTCGCAATAGCTCGTTCGTCGATAGGAGGTCATTGATGCTTTCTATTGGGGGTCGGGGGATGCTATCGAATGCCGCGCATCCATGTTGGATCGTATAGGTGCTTAGCAGGGGAATAGTAATGGCTGTATTATGTAAAGGGGTACCGTCTGTAGTGGTTTTCGAGATCTCACCATCCCATGTGAAAACTTTTCACTACGCCCCACAACGCACACAACTACCACCAGGCCCACCAACACGCTGTGCGACGTCTCTGCGTTAGCTCTGGATAAGATCCAGGTTCGTAGCCGTCACCACGTACAGGTGCAGAGTCCGATTTTAACGGCCTAGAACAACATCTATATAAGGCTTTAGAAAGCCTAATCTAGGCCTATAAAGTACTAAAAAAATAAGAAGAAAAATAAGAAGAAAAATAAAAATAAGTTAGATAGCTAGTAAACTATATACAAAGTATACTAAAAGGAAGGAATCCCTTTATAACCGAAGAGAAAGAAGAGGTAAAAGATACCCTAAAAGGACTCGTAGAAGAAATAAGAGCTCTCCGTAAAGAGGTAGCTCCTATTAAAGAAACTTATATAGAGAGGCTAAAGAAGAACCTCCCTTCTTTATCCTCCCTACCTTCCTTATTATTATTATCGTCTACCCCTCCTTCTTTTAGTAGGGTAACTAGCAGTACGCCTAGCTCTACCTCTACTAGAAGTAAGAAAAAGTAGCTATAAGAAAGAAAGCTAGTCCTAATTATAGACGAAAAGGACTAATTTCTAGATACATTCTTTATATAAAATAAAGTCAATTAACTATTTACATTAAAACTGTAAGTAAAAAAGCTAGTACTAGTATCCATAGCTAGAACTATAAGGTGAGGATATAGATAGGGAGTCTAATAATAGAACAATAGGTATATTATATAGACAGAGATAAATCCTTAAGGGAGAAGGAGGAGTCTGAGGTGCGAGGTAAGGAAGGGGTTTCCCTAGGCACGTGTAGGCACGTGCCTCATAGGCGAGTCGCATGCGAGTCGCCTATGCCTCGCAGCTATATAACTATATACTCAGGTTTTACCTAACAATGCCCCCCCCTTTAAAAAGGGTCATCCCCGATCCTTTATATACTTAGGCCTTAATAAAACCCTATAAAAACCTTAATAAGGAAAAAATTGGAAGGGAAAGAGCGTCCTAATTTTGCGTATAGAGAGACAGGTGGTACACTTACGGCGCGAAGATGTTAAGGAACTTTGACCGTCGGTTAAAGTTATCTAATTGGTTAGATTTGGCTTGCTAAGACTTCCCTACATTTTACCAAGCTAATAGCGATTTTGCATACCCGGTATGGAAAATCCTAATTAGTCTATTTAATAGGTAGAGCTAGTAGCTTAATACTATCGCCCGAATTTAGTAGATAAGAAATATTCTAAAAGCTTACTTATATAGGTAGGTCGCTGGTACCTTATAGGTAGGTTATAGGTTATTCGCATATAGCCAGATTTATAGACGGTAAGGCTATATACCAGTTAAACCCGCCGCTGACCCTTACTTTAGCCTTACGCTATACCGGCGTAGCGCCGTATATACTTCGCGGGTAGGTTATAGGTTACTTATATACAGCTAGGTTAAAACAGTAGGGCTATATACCCGTTAAACCCGCCGCTAACCCTTGCTTTAGCCTTACGCGTTCTCTATATAGTATATGCGTAAAATAGTATATAAGTTATATCTTAGCAGCAGCGCTTACTTTTCGCTTACGCTTTAGCTATAAGGCTAAGTAGTAGTACACTAGTTTTATAAAACGGTCTATAAGGATAAGGAGGTGTCTTGGCCTTAAGGAGATCCGTAATAGTTAAATAAGTAATACCGCTAGGCTTATATAGGGGCCTTAGGGGCTGCAGCTCACTATAAGGTATATAGCGGCGTGATTTAAGCGTTAGTAGGTATTATAGTGCCTAGGTATTTACGGAGGTCCTTAGTAAGGCTAGACCTTATTATACCTTAGGAGTCCTTAAGTGTTACTAGCAAGAGCTCGCCCCTAGGTAGTTGCGTATAGAGCGTATAAAGGCGTCCCTTATACTCTATAGATAGACTAGTAACTTAGGGGTATTCTATAAACCGTTTCGGCTAAGGTAGCTACTACTACCACTTACCGTAGCACGAGGCTCTACGTAAAGCTAGTACTAGTAAGGTAACTTATAGGGTTGTTACGGGGGACTATTACCTAGGCTAAAGGGTCTAGCGCCATTAGGCCGGTTAAAGTCTTAGTAAGAATAGTAGGACGCTCTAGTCCGCTAGTGCTAGGGTATTAGTATAGTAGCACCAGGACCGCCCATAAGGTCTATAACCTATAACTTTTATATAGCGTTAAGGGTTAATTTAGTACCTATTATTATATTAAGTATATAGGCGGACTTTGCCCTAGGGTATATCTATCGCAATATATACCACAATACGTTCCTTTTCTCCCTATATAGTGTTAGGTCGTAATACGCCTGCGTAAGGTATACGTTTAGGGGTATACGGTATCCAAATCTAATATTAGGTCGCGATATCCTACGTATAATATATGTTTAGGGTATACGGTATCCTAGTCTTAGCATTTAACGTTAGGTCGCGATATCCTACGCACGACGTGCGTTTAGGGTATATAGTATCCTAGTCTTAGCATCTAACGTTAGGTCGCGATATCCTATATATAATATGCGTTTAGGGTATACGTTATCCTAGTCTTATATAGTATCTAGCATACTTACTAAATACTCTATATAGAATAATATATAAGCTATTAGTATAAGTCACTACTAGTAGGTCACTAGCGGGTTACTAGTAGGTTATAAACCCCGGTTAAAGGACCTTAGTTAAAGGGCTTTGGTTACGGACGGACCTGCTACCTAATAGTTAGGCATTATTTATAGCGGTTTACCGCTAGTGTTCTTTATAGTTACTACCTATGTTCGTCTTGCGATGCGTAAGCGTATTACCGGCGTCCGGAGGATCCTCTAAGCCATCCGGCTGTTAAGTAGTCTTCCCTAAAGCTTAGTTAGAAAAGCGTCGCCTTTCTAGGGTTCTATCCTCTAAACCTAACCCTATAGAGCCTATGCTACGACCGCGCTTTAAACGCAAGAATCTGCCGCTGCTAGCTATGCGGTTTTCCGCAAGCTTTATAGTATAAAGTAGTTACTCTATATAGCGGATTTCTACGAAGAGGTCTTTAGCGGTTCTTACCCGTATAGCGAAGTTCTAGCAAAAGAGCTCTGCTTATAGGTAGGTTAAGAGGCATAAGAACCAAAAGTCTACCTCTTAATTAGGGTTAATAAAAGGGGTATATAAGAAGAGGTCCTCTAAGCTATATATATAGGCTAAGAAGGTATTAAACTTCTAGTTCTCCTTTATTACAGTTATATAGTACATAGTAGCATTTTTAAAGCGTCTTACTATAGGGTTCTTAATCTGGTCTTAGACTATAGTCTTAAGTTCGTCCTATAGTAGAGGACCTTTATCTTTAGCGCCTAGACGGCGATATACTAGTTAGGTAACTATCTTCTCTTTTATAAAACCTTTAATAGCCTAGCGCGTACGTTACTTGCAGTCGTAGTTAGCGTTATAGATCTTAAATCGATTCTTAATTACAGTAATCCACCGGTTGAACTTCTATTAAGTAGTGCCACCAATATTAGGCGGTAACTTCTTAACTAGGGCGTTGAGATTTATTCGTTGTATGCGTTCGCTACGCGACTTATACTCTTTACTAAAGAGATAACGGGAGGGCTTTATTAAATCGATAATGCTCTATAAGTTAGCTATTTTCTTAACCAGCTTATCTAGCTCCTTTAGGTTAGCAGTATTTAGTAGAACGCTAGTAACCTTACTAAGCTCCTATTAAGCCTAGGTATATAAGTCGAACTAGTCTCTAGCGTTTATAGATATCTAATTATCTTAAGATTTGGAAGGTGTGAGGTAATAAGCTTTATATTACTTAGCCACACAAACCTATAAAAGGTAAACAAGTGACTGGCTTAATGCTAGACACAGCTATACGGAACAATATATATAGGCGAGGTGACTTTATTACCTAACAATATATCCCTCCTAATAGCGACTGTCTATAGGCGCAATTCCCTATCCTATAGTAAGGCTTAGGAGCGCGGCTTAGTGCTAAGCTATAGTCGTAATGCCGGCTTGCGGATTGTGCGATTGTCGCGCCTAATATATTAGACCCCTAGTAGCTACAGTACGGCGCCTAAAGAGGCCGCCTCGCGCTTCGGTTATAGACCGGCTAGGCTATCCCTAAGTTAGCCTAGGGTTTAAACGAGGTTTAAACCTATAAGGCCCCGGGTATTAAGCTAGTCACTATATAAGGTAATAAGCTCCGCACTACTTAGCTATATAAACCTACAAAAGGTAAATAAGTAACTGGCTTGATACCTGGGGCCTCGTAGGTTTAAACCTCGTTTAAACCCTAGGCTAACTTAGGGACAGCCTAGCCGGTCTACGACCAAAGCGCGAGGCGGCCTCTTTAGGCGCCGTACTATAGCTGCTGGGGGTCTAATATATTGGGCGCAACGATCACACGATCCGCGAGCCGGCATTGCGACCGTAGCTTAGCACTAAGCCGCGCTCCTAAGCCTTACTATAGGACAGGGAATTGCGCCTATGGATAGTCGCTATTAGGAGGGATATATTATTAGGTAATAAAGTTACCTTACCTATATATATTGTTCTATATAGCTATATCTAGTATTAAGCTAGTCACTTATTTACCTTTTATAGGTTTATATAGCTAAGTAGTACGGAGCTTATTACCTTATAGAAGGTCGCGTAGATTCTGCTAATATGCTTCTAGTATTAGATCCTAAGGCGTTCTGCAGTCATGTCGCTAGCGTATTACTATTAAGTATAGGCGTTAATCTTATCTTTAGAGGCATTGTAGATTATAGAAAATTAAACCGGCTATCTTCCTAAAGGGATTAGTAAGGATTTAAATATAAGGTAAGGATATAGATAGGGAGTCCAATAATAGAATAATAGGTATATTATATAGACAGAGACAAATCCTTAAGGGAGAAGGAGGAGTCTAAGGTGCGAGGTAAGGAAGGGGTTTCCCTAGGTATATATAGGGCACGTGCCTTATAGGCAAGTTATATACAAGTCGCCTATACCTCGCAGCTATATAACTATATACTTAGGTTTTACCTAATAAGAACTAAAGGAAAATAAAATATTCTCCTTATAACTATAGAAAAGTATAATGTAGATTTCCTAGTTAAATATAAGGAGATTTAGTATAACTACTTTCATTAGGAAATTTTTTTTTGGGCGCGTTATTGCAAATTATAGCAATTTGCGTAGTCGTATATGGTCGTTAGCGATTCGCGCAAACCGCGCGTTTTGCAACAAAATTGCAGTATCTACTAGTAAATTGCAGCAAAACGCTTAACTACTAAACTAATTTTAGCTTTTTGCTACCCTATAAATAAATAGCGCGTAAACTATATAAATTATATAAACTATACGAACTGTATAAACTGTACAAACTATACAAACTATATAAACTATATAAACTATATAAACTATATAAACTGTATAAACTATATAAATTGTAACTATATAAATTATTATATATCCCTATAGATTTCTATAATATACTTTTAAATATATTTATATTATAACTATATAAAATATAGAGCTATCTATTTTAGGTATTAAAGGGGAAGTCTCTTATAGAGGCTCTAAATTATCTATCTACCTACCTATCTGCCTACCTACTTACCTACCTACCTACCTGCCTACCTGCCTACCTACCTACTTACCTACCTACCTGCCTGCCTACCTACCTATTTACCTACCTACATACCTACCTACTTATCTACTTATTTACCTACCTACCTACCTACCTATCTGCCTGCCTACCTACCTACCTACCTATCTATCTGTCTATCTATCTATCTATTTATCTATCTATCTGTCTATCTATCTATACCTACCTATCTATATCTACCTATCTATGCTTACCTGTCTATATCACCTTAATTCGATCGATCGATTAAATCGTTTATTATATTCGCTAGCTAGTCGTTTAAACGGTTATTGTGTGGCTCTAGCAGCGGTTATATGGCTCTGGCGACGGTCGTCTAGCGATAACGACGGTCGTCTACTGGCTATTATTCTGGTATCTTCCTAGGTAGGGAGGATATAAGGAAGGGTAAAAAATAAGGTGGCTACCTAGGTGTATATAGGGGGTATACTTAGCAGAGGCACGTATAGAGGCTATTAGGAATATAGCGGGGACCCGATGCAGAGCTTCGCGTAGAGCCTCTATACGCAGAGCTTCGCGTAGAGCCTTGTGTAGAGCCTTTATACATAGAGCTTCGTATAGAGCTTTGTGTAGAGCCTCGTATAAAGCTTTATATAGAGCTTTATACAGAGCTTTATATAGAGCTTTATATAGAGCTTTGTGTAAAGCTTTATATAGAGCTTTATATAGAGCTTTATATAGAGCTTTGTATAAAGCTTTATATAGAGCTTTATACAGAGCTTTGTATAGAGCTTCGTATAGAGCTTTATATAGAGCTTCGTGTAACGCTTTATACAGTTTTATAGTATTTTTATTACATTTTTATTGCATTTTTATTACAGCCAAAAATTAGGGTCTGCTTAAGTCGCTTAAGTTGCAATTTTAGCAATTTATATAAAGTAGCCTGTAAATTGCTGCAAATCGCCGTAAATTGCTAAAATTGCGACTTAAGCGAGTTAAGCAGACCCCAATTTTCGGCTGCAACAACGCGCCTAAAAAAAAATCCTAATGTTACCTTTTAAAGAGAATAAAAATTAGAACTATAGGTTTAAATTATAGCTTATAGGGTTTTTACCCTACCTTTTCTAGGAGAAGGAGGCTCTAAGCTTCTAAAAAAAGAAATTAAGACCTTTAATCTTATAAGGATATAAGGACTACCTAAATAGATCTTATTTAGTAAAAAAAGATATAATCTATAGACTAGATTTAGCTCTATAGTTTTTACTATAAAGAACAAAGAAAAAAGACAAGAAATCCTTAAGTGTGAGGTGATAAGCTTCGCACCACTTAGCCACATAAACCTGTAAAAGGTAAATAAGTGACTAGCTTAATGCCAGACACAGCTATATAGAACAATATATATAGGCAAGGTGACTTTATTACCTAATAATGCATCCCTCCTAATGGCGACTATCTATAGGCGCAATTCCCTGTCCCGTGGTAAGGCTTAGGAGCGCGGCTTAGTGCCAAGCTATAGTTGTAATGCCGGCTCGCGGATTGTGCGATCATCGCGCCCAATATATTGGACCCCTAGCAGCTACAGCACGGCGCCCAAAGAGGCCGCCTCGCGCTTCGGTCGCAGACCGGTATAGGCTGTCCCCGAGTTAGCCTAGGGTTTAAACGAGGTTCGAACCCACAAGGCCCCGGGTATTAAGCCAGTCACTATATAAGGTAATAAGCTCCGCACTACTTAGCTATATAAACCTATAAAAGGTAAGCAAGTGACTGGCTTAATGCTAGATATGGCTGTGCGGAACAATATATATAGGCGAGGTGACTTCGTTACCTAACATTAAGTAAAAAGAGATATTAATTACAGGTACAGCTATTAAGGTAGTAAAATACCTTAAAGTCTCTCCTACTACGTAGTGTACTAGCTGCCAAAAATTTGGCTATATAGGAGATAGATACTTTACTAGAGCTTATAGATTTTATGTAGCTATATATTTATCTAAAGACCACTTCTATTCTACCTATATAATAATAGGCAAGCCCTATAAGTATACCACCCCTCTTTATATTAATTGTAAAGAAAACCACTTTACTAATAGTAAAGACTACGAGACTCTTAAAGTAGCTAAGCTAGTACGTAGTACTAGCTTAGAGGGTTCTATAGAAGAATAAATAAAATAAGAACCTAAAAGAAGGCAACTTCTACTAGGGTCTTAGTAAAAAGATATTAGAGAGCAAAAAGATAGAAATAAATTGCAAAAGGACAGGAACAGGTGTTAGGATTTCTTATATTTTTCCTACCGTTTTCTCATTCCCTAGTAGTTGTAGTAACTTAGTGTTTTACTAAGGAGCTATAAACTACTAGGACATAGCTACTAGTATATATTAAGCTGCCTAGAAAGGATTTATATATATAGAACTATAGCGCTATAGCCTAAAGGCTACATGCGCAGTATTATACGTAGTATAATACAACGGACCTAAAAAAAAAAGAAAAAAAAACTGTTAAATGCAGATTGCGCAGGCTCTGCGCAGGCTGCGCGTCAAAAACGTCAAATGCGTTAACGACGTCAGCGGCGTCGACTGCAGCTATTTGGCGCCCACTTGACCTAATTGGCAGCATTTGATTTTCACTTAATGGGTAGTTTGAAACCTAGCCTGCGAATATTTTCCCGGTGCTGCCTTCCGTATAAGCTTTAGGTATATCCCTACTATTAGTATCTAAAGTATTATTAGATTTAGACCCTATAGTAATACTATTAGGCATTATACTAAAGGCTATTTATAACTACACCTTTATAGGCTAATATTACTTATATCTCTTAGGTTAGAAGGCTAATTATTAAAGTACTGCGTGTTTTAACCTTAGTGATTTTATACGTTTTATTAAGCTATATAACCCTAGTTATAGTAATTCCTACAGCTAGTTTTTTTTATAGCCTTTATAATCCTTTAAATAAGCTATATATTTATAGCGCCTTACCTACCTTCTACTTATATATTAAGAGGTACTCCTATAACTTTAACTAGGTAGTTTTAGTAAAGGGCCTTATCCCTTAACCCGCTGAAATTCGTGCACATGTTATCGATAAGGAACCAGCCAATTAGATCAATGCATTAAAATTATCAAAATCGTTAATATGTAAAGGCTCAAAATCGGGCAGCTCCCATGGCTTAGGGGGTGGTTTTTTAGCAACCCAACTTGGTGGAACTTTGTATTAAGTCGGTTGAACAAGATCTATATCATTGGAAGTACGATTAGAAGGCATAGTTGATGGTAATTAATTGATCAAATCTATGTAGGCCACACGCGTAGTTTTGATTCTGATGTTCCGCACGGACCACCTGCTTTGTGCACGCCAGCGGGGATACTTAGGGATATCTTCCTAGGTAATCACCTAATCCTTTACTTGCTAGTTAGGGAGCGTAACTTCTATATCTCCGCTATATAGGACCCTTACCGCCACTGCCCTTAGTATATATACTTTAATTAATATAAAGATCTATTTTAGTTCCGTGCCTAGCAGAAGCGAAGCGATAGCGCAGTGGAGTTCCGGTGGAAGATAGGTGAGATGGACCATTGCGTGATGGTTTGAATTGGGCTATAGAGAGTTGCTTGATAGAGACAATTTCGAAGTGTTGGTGAGGAGGCAGGAAGGTATGAGAGAAAGTTGGAGCTGTCAAAAAAGAAGATCAAGAATGAGAACTCTGTCCCATTGAGAGCGGCTGATCTATACCCAATATAGGAAAGCTAAACTGACATGGTCAGATGTTTTGGGAGAATGACGTGGATTTTCGAGAAGAGATGAGTCAAAGCAGAGCTGATTCACTTACTTATTGAAGATATTTCAATGAACAATATATACAAGTCCATGAAATCATGCATACCATCCTATTCTCTTTCCCATTAACATGTTGAAAATCAGATCATAGGACGAGCCTAGAGGATCTACTTTCCCTGACGCTGCGAAGATTCATCCTTTCTCGGCCGCACATCGAGCATGATGTAGCATGTCCTCACAAAGTCTACTATATGCGAGACTCGTTGTTTGACTGCTCTAATTACGTTTCCTTTCTCGCCTTTGCATACTCGTACTCCATTGTTGCGCAAAATCTTACCTGTTTAAATGAGTATTAGTGCGTGATTTGGCTGTAGTCCCAGAAAACCCCTTTACGGGTGTTTGAGAAAACCCAGGAAGCGGGCGAATAGGTCCTGATGGTCTAGTCGTAGCTATGGTAAATGCTACAAGTCCTACCTACCAATAATCAGCAAGATCAATCAAGCCAACATCTTCTAGACTTAACTTCTCTATTTCGGCAAATCTGGCCTAATCATCTTGGTGGCGGCGGCGAATAGCTCCATCGGTCTCCACACTTGCGGTTGAAATATCATCTTTGCAAATCTGGTGTGTGGTAAATGGGATCAGCCTCTCGATAGAGTTTGGGTGGTGAGAGCTTCTCCACGCTCGTTTTAATTCTGGGCTGCGACCCGCTAAACTTTAGGCACCCCCTCGCCGAACTTAAGTGGGGGCCGGCGCGATTTTTAGCGACGACCCGCCTTTAGACCCGCCATAACTATGGGGGCCTCCATCGCTAGGTTGGGGGGGTAGCGCGATAGATTTTTTTTTCGAAAAAAAAAACCCCCCCGATATACGAGTCGAGCCCTATCGGCTTTGTAGAAACCATGGAGATTTTGATTGAAATTCTCTAAGTCCATCAGGCGTAAAAATGGCATGGTATTAA